>JAABUK010001504.1_pt1 | contig 43980 bp, 57 predicted proteins | sample 5559141 | NCBI WGS metagenome assembly JAABUK01 (sample SAMN10711869, study PRJNA513367) | rock metagenome | isolation source: Antarctica rocks | place: Antarctica: Victoria Land, Pudding Butte nord | collected 2016-01-03 | reverse complement strand
GAGCACCTCCATGTACTGTGGGGTACTTAGCAGGTGCATTGCCTACACTAGAGACAGCTTGCTGTCAAGCAGCAGAGGCTCAAAGCCAGGGACTGGCTGACGCTCTGACTGGCAGTGACAGGCAGGCAGAAAGGCAGAGGGCTCCTATCAGGGTGGAGCTGATGGGGGCAGCAGGCGCCAGCAATGCACCATGTACTGTTCTGGTAAGCAGCATTGCATCTGTTTGTCTCCAAAGCTTCTACTTGCTGCACGATCTTCAGTTCCTTGTAGATTGTGCACATGCTTGAACAATTCTGCTGGTAATGAGATAAAGCCCTTGAAAGGAGCAGCTCACGGTCACATATTTAGCTCATACGTACATATGCTCTGGTGATGCATGCTTGCTCAAGGCACCATGTGCTCTGGTGATGCATGCTTGCTCAAGGCATCATGTGCGTTTGAGCTGACATTGTCTGTGTTGATGTGCAGACAGGCAAGCGGATGTACTCAGAGCATCTGCAGCAGATGGCAGGAGCTCCCTATGCAGCTGGAGGCTCTTTGAAGCCTGAAACCAGCTACCAGCAATTCTGCAGTACCGCTGTGGCATGCTGAATGCCAGCGTTGCAGCCAATGCATACCAAATGTGTGCCACTTTGGTTGATTGCACGGAATGCAAGTTGCAAGGTAGCTGTTGCAGAAGCTGTGAGCATGCACCCAATGGACTTTGTTGTAGTGCATCTGGAAAGTATGCTCATCGACAGTAATCTGCAGCTGAAATAGGCATGTGTAAAATAGAGTCCTGTGCAGCATCATCTGCTGATGCAGTCTGCAATACAGTAAGCGGCTTTGACCGGAGATCCCACTACACGTGTCTGCTTAATGCGACATGTCAGGATGCTGGTGTTTCACACATACATCAAAGCACTTTGGAACGCAAAGTGACATCACAAATTTCTGCTGACAAAGCCTGCTGACGTGATATTGCATATACCGTGAGATATGTTAGCAAGTGCTCATTGTGCATGACTGAAGTACATTGACACATCGATAAACAATTCGCTGGCAACAAGCCAAAACTGCTCGAAAGTACAAGAAAGAGTGTTCAAAACGTCTGGAAAATGGAACAGTGACAAACATGCACACCCACACACACACACAAGGCTATACATCTTCTTCAGGCAATTTGCAGCTATATGAAACTACTTGAAGGCTGCCATGCCCTTGAGCGTTTGCGTTGGATGGTCAAAGAAGTTTGTCTGTGATAGGTTGCACCTGTCTTTTGGCCAGTCCCAGGCTGTGAGTGTGGTCCACTGACAGCTGAACTGCTCTGATTGCGTCACCTTGAATCATGGCTTTGAACTGCATGAGCACATGCCACACTAAAAACATACCATCAGCAACATCTTGCAGTAACACCATGTCCAAACATACCAGACACGCAAAGGTTGTGCGGATCAAAAGTAGCAATGGGCTGTATGAAATCACCATGATTGGCAATGGGCTGAGAGCCAATTTGTCGTCTGCATTTCACTGCGCTCATGTAAACGCTGGTACACAGAGCAGATACATTGGTGCAACTCATACAGGCATGGTAGAAAGGGTCAGGAGTGCAAGTGCAGAGACTTAGTTTAGTCGTGATTGGCCTACTGTACATGGCATACCCCAATGGTTGCCGGCATAAATCACATGCCTGCTGAGGCTACGGCTCTGACCCATGAGAGAGGTCAGCTCTTTTATGCAAGTGCAGTTTGCCTCAGCCTCTGCGAGATGCTCACCTCCTGAAAGTCAATCTTGCCGTCACCATTGCTGTCATGCTCTAGAATCGTGCGGTGAATGTCAGGTGTGTCGTTCTGGAGCCCTTTCTGATTAGTCACATGTATTAGGTCTTGTTCTAAGATCAGACCATCCTTGTCTTCATCAAAGATGGCAAAGCATTTTTGGAGAATATCATCGCGCCTGAAAAGCAGCACCAAATTGTTACACTGCGCTGCTCATGCCTGAACTGCTGCTCAGTCCAAGCCTTTCTGCTTCAAGTCGCAATATAGCAGCAGAGGTGAGACAGACATACAAAAGTGTGGACAAGCATGTGAACATACCGGCATTCCGTATGCAAACACAGCCATATCTAGCATGTCATCATAACACCCGCTGATACTTCAGGTATTGTCCAGAAGACCCGATGTCACAAACACAGCATGTGGTGTCATGCATACTGTACATTGCAAGCAAACTCATTGTTGCTTAACACCATGCGTGTCTCGCATCACATGACTGACAGGTATGAGCAGGCACTGTCAAGAGCTGCGCAACAGAACAGAGATTCACTGTGCCACAGTAGAGCTCTCCAGCATAACACTAATAGCAACAAATATGTGAGAACAGAGACCCACTGTGCCACAGAAGAGCTCTCCAGCATGACAGCCACAAATTCCACATAGTCAATGTAGCCGTTCTTGTCCACGTCAGTTGCGCTGAACATGGCCTGGAACTGGGGCTCCGGGGGGACCGGGACCCCCCTTGCAGCAGGGCTTGCCGCAGCTCCAGGGGATTGATGTTGCCATCTTTGTCCTTGTCCATGCGCCAGAAGGCCTCCTACACACCATGTTCAGACATTTTGACGTGTTTGGTGTCACTTTTGCGGTATAAGGGCCTTCACATAATTCGCAACTGCAAGATGACATCACCCATGCTCTGACTGGCCTGCCTCATGCCTCTCTGCACAGAGATGCAAATTGCATCAGCCTTTGCTCTGTCTATTGAAGGCATAGATTATGCTGCACTTATGCTGCACAGCATAAGTGCAGCATAATTGCCTAGGCAAGATGCACTCTTTGCTCAACAGGCGCAGCAGCAGCTGTGTGACCCTCCACTTGAGACTCAATTGATCAAGCTACCAATGCCTGCTCGCTTCTGTGCATGGCAGTGTGCAAACCTGTGCAGCACACCAGGCAACATGTCATACCTTGAGCCTGATGACATCTTTGTCTGTGAAGGTGCGAGCAAGGAGCAGCAGGGCAAGGCGCTTCATGTGGGACATGGCTGCAAAGCCCTGCAGCCTCCTCGTCATCTGCTGCCCAAGAGCCTGCACTCACAAGTCACCACATCACCAGAATGAACACGTCAGACACAGTACACGTGTGGGTCTAATATGTCCGTGTGTATGTATGTGACTCAGAATGCAGCAATGCAGTATGTGGATTGTGACAGGACGAGCTGCCTCACCCCATGTGCACAGATGTAAGCTGACTGCAGCCTTCAGATTCCCCGCTATACCTTGAGTGGTTAAGTGGTGATTGTTCACCTTTGCTACCAGTTCTGCTCACATCAGGCTTGTCAAATGAGTATACACACATGCAGGAAGCCTCAGGCTACATACGCACTGCAAGTAGTCAATTACCTTGTCAAAAGAGTGTACACACATGCAGGAAGCCTCAGGCTACATACGCACTGCAAGTAGTCAATCACCTTGTCAAAAGAGTATACACACATGCAGGAAGCCTCAGGCTACATACGCACTGCAAGTAGTCAATCACCTTGTCAGAGACAGCACTAGCATGCTTGAACCATTTCTCATCCAGCAGCTCTGTGGCTGTGGCCCTCCTAGAGGCCTTCATCACCAGCATCTGCTTGATGCAGTGCTTGGCATCATCTGAGATTGCATCCCAGTTGGGGCCGGTGAAGGTATACTGTCCTTTCCTGACTTGCCTCAGAATGGCATGTTCTGTGGCCCCTCCAAAAGGGGGGTAGCCCACCAGCAGGATGTACATGATGACACCTGCGCTCCAGATGTCACAGCTGCATTGGTGCCCTGATTTGCCCAGAACCTACAAAAGAAGTGACAGTTATGTTCAGTCGACGTATGTTTGGTTGCCAATGAATCTTGCCACTTGGGCAGACACCAAACACACTTTGGCAGACACTAGCATGCTTAGACCAGTGACAGACAAGAGGGCGCATATGTGATTGTCCCTACCTGGCCTTTTATGATGATAACTGGCAGCAGTGCAAAGATTGAAGGCATGGCTGGGGTGAGCCCATCGACAAGAAGGGGGCGCGTTTGTGCATATATGCATGCTCGTGCACGTATGCACAGCCGTGCTTTGGTGAACCTTATGCAGGTCCAGACACAGGATGTCTCACGTACAGACACAGGGTGTCTCAGGTACAGACACAGGATGTGTCACATACAGACCAAGGGTGTCTCAGGTACGGGCACACTTGAAGCAAGTCAAAGCTGCACATAGACGCACCAATGGGCATCTTTCCAGATACATAACATGCGGCTCAGATCCTAGCTGCTATACTATGGCAGCCCACCTCAGGTGCAACATACAGGGGAGTGCCAAATTTGTGAAACAGGCGCTGTCCATCTGGGCAGAAATCGCTGGTGCCAAAGTCAATGATCTTCATGATGGCATCGCTTTCATGGCTGGAGAGGAGGATGTTCTCAGGTTTCAAGTCTCGGTGGGTGAGGCCTTTGCTATGCATGAAGGCCAGGAACTCCATCAAGCAGCGCATCAGCTCTGCTGCCTCCTGCTCACTGTAGTGCTTCTGTGCAGCACACGGAACAAGTGATTGATGATGATGGACAGGTTGGGCAATTCTGAGGATGGGCGATTCGTGACAGCTGAACGTGTCAGTGCCTGTAAGTCATTTGTGGTCCTGCCATCCAGTGAGTGCGATTTATATGTGACATGAGTACATATGTAACACATACGCATGCCATACATGACATTTTCTGCATCAAGTCTGGTTGCCTGAGATTGGCTTATGCACAAGCGTCGACAAGATGATTGGCAGGTGGGTGCGTGGCAGGCAATGCTGCATGCACAATACCATACACACATCTTGAAGGGGACTCTCAGCCTTACTTTCTTTGCAATCTGGTCAAAAAGCTCTCCACCAGTGCAAAGGTCCATAATCAAGTAGAAATTCCCATCATCATTGAAGGCATCATGGAGTGATGTTGTGTACGGATGCTTGCCAACGCGCTGCATAACAGCAACCTCCTTGATGATGTTGCTGCGTCTGTCACCTTGGCTAGTCTTGCCAGGAAGAATCTTGCAGGCGTATTTGTTGCCAGTTGCCTGTATAACATATCCATCATGGTGACGACATGCACCTGAGGTTATTGCTTCATGCCAGGTTTGGCTTTGGGGAAGACTAACTATCTGTGCACTTCCAGCCAATCAGACAATTAAATCACCTTGTGTACACACTTCACAACTTTTGCGAAAGCTCCGTGCCCAACCGGCGCGCTCAAGTCGTACAGATCTGTAACTTTCTTCCCGACATTGCCAAACAATAGGGCCTCAGCAGCCTTCAGAGCAGCCTCGTGCTCAACCTCTAGACCAGTCGCGTGGACTCTTGCTTGACCCTTAGCAAAGCAGCACCACGGCATGCTGCAAGTGTGCCGTGAACTGCAGTGCTACTCTATCTGCAAGCTGGGAAGCACATGACTAAAACGCTTACAGCACAGCAGACGCTCGGGGTTCGCTGTGTGCATTGAACGTCAACTGGGAGTGGCTAGCATGTTATGCAACGAGCCACAAAGGATGTAGCCTGCAGAGTCCCAGAGCTTACAAGGAGATGAACCGGTGCTGCAGGCTCCAACAAAAAAACAATTCGTTGATGAATCCGATGACCAACTCCCGAAACTTTACTTGTCAGCAAAGCTCGGCAACTGTCGGACCTGTGTGTACGTATGGAGGTGTCACTGCAAAATGTGTTCACAGGCATGTAGAAATTACATATGCATATCGGAAGTGCTGTAACACAACAGGGGCTGCGGCCAGCCAGCCAGCTGGCTGAGCACTGACATACTGCAGGCTCTGGCAGGATTGTATGCAGCTTGGACATGTATATGTTGAGCAGCATGCTACGCTTTCTGTGGGAGTGGTCAGCTTGACGTTTCTGCACAGAACATGCACGACGCGCGAGGTTGTGTTATCAAGTCCAGGCATGGGAACTCATCTGTCAACAAATCTCTCTGTACCAACACTTCCAACAAAACGGTCAATGACAATGTTGATGACACCTACATGTGGTTGAGTGCGTGAGCAGTACACAAACAGTCCACACCTGAAACATACGGCAGCTGCCACAAAACATAGGGCATTGCTTGTCCACGGACGTCGATTTTGTAAAAGTATGTCAAATGCATCACAGTATATTTGCATGCTACAAACTTGATTTCATTGATGTCTTTCAATTCCATCCAGTGAGACCCTTGCTAGGGGCATCAACATGATCTGCTACAACAACTTTGGCCACAATATCCCAAAATCTCAGTCAACACACTGTAATCACAACTGTTCACATCCCACCAATTGCAATGTGATGATGGTTGTGGATCTTGACAACTTTCAAACAAGGCCATGCCTCTGAAGCATTGCTGAATGTGCCAGTCAGCCATCCCACCCCTTCACACCATTCCACTTCAGCACTGCCAGTGAAGAAAAGAGCTGCAGCAGTCACATCAACCACAGACAACTGTAGAGTTTCCAGAAAAGGCCAGTTGCCCTTCAATAGCTGTTGCAAGCATGCTGGTGTGAGACGCCCATTGATGTACGAGGTTTGCAAGCTCAGGCGCCTCAGCAAGTGCCATTTTCCTCTCACGAGCTGCGACACTGCCCAGAAATCAAGACTGTTCTGGTCAAGAAGCAACACTTGCAAGCTCCTCAAGTCTGTTTTGACTAATATGTCAACTGCTTCACCGTCAAGCTGATTCTGTGACAGGTCTAGGTGTTGTATGCGGTTCCAATTGCCTTCCATGAGATACTTCAGTGCAACATCATCAAGATGATTGCTTCCAAGCGACAACACAATGAGAACTGGAAGCTGTGCCCGGACAAGAGCCTGACACAGAGCAATGCCTGCTGGCTTGCAACAACATACAGCATTCAGTATCAAATTTGTAACATGAAAAGGCTGAGGTGGACTCGTTCCTTTGACGATCAAGAACATTGCTTGTTCCAGCAAAATGGCGCTGATGTCCAAAGTCTCAAGGGCAGGCCATTCATTGTCCACAAATTGCAGAAAGTCCTGAGTACCAAGCCTGCTTGAAGACAAGTCAAGATGCTTCACATTCTGCCACTCGTACCTTTGCGCAATCAACTGAACAACATCATCAGCAAGAGCGCTTGCAAGATTCAAGCTCTCAAGCAGAGGCCAACCTCCACTCTTTAGCTGCGTGACACCTATCTGTGTGCCTGATAAGGCAAGTGTTTTCAACAGAGGCCAGTGGCTTTTGACCAGATAGGATGCTGCTGCTGTACCTAGCAAGGGATTTCTGCTAAGATGAAGATGTTCCAGCTTGGGCCATGCGCCTAAAACAAGATGGTGCACAGCTGCAGCATCCATGTTGCTTGCACACAGATTTAACTCCTTCAAGAGTGGCCAATTGGCCTGGGCCAGGAAATGTATAGCCACTGCACCCAGGCAATTCATCTGTAGGTCAAGCGTTGTCAAAGCTGGCCACTCAGCCTGTACGAGTACTGATATAGCTGCGCTGTCCAAACTGTTGCTAGCAAGCTTCAGGGTTGTCAGAACTGGCCAGCGGCCACCAACCAGCAGAAGCATACCATGGCCGTGAAGCTGTGTATCTGTGAGGTCAAGCTTGCTCAGGAGAGGCCGCTTTTGGTTGACCAAAAAGGGGAAGTCAGTATGATGGACACCAGTGATTCCCGTGACATATGCCTGCACCTGCTGGTGTATTGCGCTACATGTGGCTGAGAGACTCACAAGCGATTTGGTGTGCATCACTTCCAGCAGTCTTGGCACTTCGTAGATCAAATCCAGCAGACAGATGCAGCCAGTGTTGGCTCGCAGTTTCTTGCCTAAGCCAGCAGCTTGCTTGTACAAGTCAGCTCCTGCCTTCCTCTTGGCCGCAGCTTGCCTTCCGCATATGCTAGTAGTCTGCAGTTGTCCATTGTCCGTGCAAGTTTTGATGAACGACGGACTGTTCAGCACATGGGTTGAACAAGATTACAAAATGCAAATTTGCACCTCAGACAATCTCTGGCTGGAGTATATTGGTGGGAATTGATCTGGACTGCTGGAAGATCTGCACAAATGTGACATCTTCGGATCATAAGTCTGATTGCAACGCAGGCTCACATGATTAACGAGCAACGGCCGCACACAGTGCCAGATACCTGAGCCCCTCACTGTGCATGTTGACTTGATCAGTACACGGTGTCAAATTCGAAACGCAACTCCAGCCTCAGCCTTCAATAATATGCTCACCAACATCTACCGCGTGCACGCGGCGTGCACAAGTCGTCCTATGAGTTCGGATGGCTTGGTGATGCGCTGAGTGATGCGCCAAGTGTGACGCCTTTTCAAGCAGAGCCTGGTCATAGCAGGTAAGTACACACTAGCGAGGGGCTCTTGGCCTTTGGTCAACGGTTCCAAATTTGAATCCTGTGTTTTGCATGTCCTCTGTGCTTACGAGCAGCTGCGACCAGCAAAAGCTGTGAGTACGTGACATTTTGGCACAGAGTCTGATTGGACATCATTGCAAGTTATACATAATGTTCAACCACATAGGCTGAGGTCTGTAGTAACTGCAGTTTGAGGACCAAGCATCGTTGGCAGCTTTCTACAGCTTGCTCGTCCGTGACCAATGTATTCCGCTCCCAACAGTTCACAGCTGCCTGTCGGCGCTATCCCATACGGTGCTGAATATCTTCAGGCAGCTCGAAAGTATGGGGTTGATCCTTACAGCGGATCGTTCAACCCGGCCATGAGCGCAAGCGCAATGGCTGCCCTTCACCGCTCAAAGCAAAAGGCGAAGGCAAGACAGCAGGCCCCAGCCACTCAACCGCAAGTTCAGCCAAGGCAGGAGGAAGAGCACGACATCGGTGATGGCCTGGAGGAGAATTGCTTTGCTCTTGTATCTACCGAAGAGCTGGAGAAGCAGGGGCTCAGACCACATCCTGACAAGATTGCTGAAGCTGCGGCTTTGAGCTCTGTATCGCTGCCAGTGGGGTCATACAAGATGTGTCTTCCTGCACAAATCATACAAGGCAAGCTGCAGATTTTTGGTGCTGTTGTGCCGATGCCACTGGTCCAGTGCATCACCATTGCAGTATTTTCATTTTTTGTCTTTCACTACAGGCCACATCAGTGCTCTGCAATTCCAGGCTGTCAGACTGGCCTGCCAAAAGCATGAGACCTTTCTGCCAGATGGGTCTCGTGCAGGATTCTTTTTGGGTGATGGTGAGTACAATTGATCTTGTCTACCCTGCTCTTTCCTTGCAAGCCGTCACATTGTGCCGATTTTAATTGAGTGTCAGCACATCATATTGGTGGCGGCAGCACTGCAATCAAACTGCTGCAATGCTTGCATTGACACGAGATCAATGATGCAGGGCCTGGGGTAGGGAAAGGTCGCCAAATTGCCAGCTTGGTCTTTGAGAACATTCTCAGAGGCAGGACCAAGGTGAGTCTTTTGTCTGCCCGTTTGCCTGCCATGGTCAGCTATGGCAGGTCATGCTGCTCTCTTTACTCACTGACCTGCTCGCTCTTTCAGCTTTTGTTTGAGCTCAAGCCAAGATGTCACTGCTGGTGTCAACAAATGTGACAACCAAAGTGGTACTGCAGGCAATTTGGTTCTCAGCTTCAGGCGATCTGGCACTAGACGCTAAGCGAGACTTCCATGACATTGGAGCCCTCAGATACAAGCCGGTTAAGCTGCATGACCTGAAGCACTGCAAGGCCAAGCCCCGGGACAAGCTGGCAGACACGGCAGGATATGACACCGGCATCCTGTTCTCCACATATGATCTGCTCATAGCAGGCAAAACCAAGGCTCCGAAGCCAAAGCCTGGGTCCTGTCATGTCAATGCAGACCATGAGGATGCAGCTGAGTGTGGACTGGGGGACTTGTGTGAGCCTGCTGACATAGATCCAGCTCACAGGGAATTTGGTGAGCTGCAGCCTCCCACCCCCTTGACACCACCACACCAGTGTCCATGCTGGTGTGTAAGCAATAGCATTGGATTGACTTTTTGCACAAGACTAATGCTGTCAAGGCACGCTCATGTTTCCGCCATTAGCATTTGCCTAGAGTCTGCAAATCATCAACTAGTTCAGCATTTGAGACTGCTCATGGTCTGTGCAACATGAAAATGAGTGGCAAGCAGCTGCTGCAGATGTCTGCTCCTGTGCTGATGTGCATGAAAGCAATTGTTGAATTATCATTCAGTCAGAGCAATGCTGTCAACAGGTGACAGCTCCTAAGGGCTGCTGCCTCAGGAGGCTCTTGTTATGATCGCTGAAAAGCGTAAACTTTCCTTTTTCTCTTTCCAACAGGTGAGGGCTCCCGCCTACAGCAGATGGTGGACTGGCTTGGGGGGGAGGGCTTTGATGGCGCGCTGGTCTTTGATGAGTGCCACAGAGCCAAGAACTGCATTGCTAAGCAGGCTGCAATGGGCAGAAAGCAGAACGAGAGCAAGACCTCAAGGGTAAGTCCCACATGCCCCTTGTCAACCATAACATGCCACCAGACTATGACCTGCCTGCATGGCATACAAGGCTGACAGCCACACTGGCATTGCATACCACTGTTCAGTGCCGAGGTAAGCATATGTATCGGCGTATTTTGCACACACCATCTGCAGTTGATGACCGTCAAAACAGCCATATCATGCAACAGGTACAAGGCAACGTTTCTTTGGTGTGATGCAATGCAATGCTGTGAAGCAGAGCAATTTGCATTCAACCAATAGTGCCAGCATCTACAGCTCACGGCTGTTTTGAGCTTGAGCCAATTGAGCGCAGGCAGTGGTTGAGATCCAGAGGCGCCTGCCCAATGCAAGAGTTCTATACGTGAGTGCAACAGGAGCCACCGAGGCAGAGAACTTGTGCTACATGACACGGCTGGGCCTGTGGGGTGACAAGACCGCCTTCCCTGACAAGCTGGCGTTTGTCAACATGCTGCAGCAAAGGGGTGTCGGTAGGCTCATCAGCTATCACTCTGTCAGCTGTCTGTCAGACCTTGAGTGACATCTCTACAGGCAACAACTTGTATTTGAAATACCGACATGCATGGCTTGTTATGGCATGTGTTGCTATATCCCAGATCTGCTTTGCATATGTGTAAATGTTCAAGCTGATGTGGTATCGTTGGTCATGCAGATGCAGGCAAGCTGCATTGCACAACCCAACATGTATGTGGACTGCATCTGTTAGGATGCACATTTGCCCCTGTTGCCCCCTCACATGCATTATCAAGCCCCTGCCACAAGGCTCCCGTGTTTGCTACCCTCAGTCCATACTCTTGGTATACAAACTGCCTGTGTATTGTGAGCTTTGTCAACAGCCATTCACATTGCCATTGCAGTCATGAAACAATGACATGTGCTTGTGAGTGCAGCTGCAATGGAGCTGGTAGCTATGGAGCTGAAGCAGTCTGGCTCCTTCATTGCGCGCACCCTGAGCTATGAGGTATGCCCTGTCAAAACAAAGCCGATCATGCTAGCTTGCATAACAGCCATGCCTCATGTTTTGGTGCAGTATTCAGATTGACTTGCTCTGTAGACTGCTGCACATTTCCTAGTACTGTAGCTTGATGCAGCTTCAGAGTTTGGCTGCCTTGTGTTTGACAACAGCTTCTTGGTATCACAGCATCAACAACCTCCCAGATTCACGTGATACAAACGTACTCCCTGCACTGTGTTTGCAACATTGAGGATGCCAGTCAAGGGCCAAGTCTTCACGCTTGACTTTCCCTCAGATCATCAGGCGTGTGTGCATGTGTCACAGGGTGTGGAGTTTGACCAGATCAATGTGAACATTCCTGATGAGTACAAGCAGATGTATGACGCAGCCGCTGCCATCTGGCTGCAAGTCAAGGAGGCCATTGACACCTGCAAAGAATCGGGCTTGATAGACCCTCATCAGAAAAAGGTATATGCATGCTTGGGGCACTGAAAGCCACAGAAAGCCATCATTGCATGCGTTTCACAGACGTAGTTGGGTGGATTAGCCAGCAGTTGTGCTCAATCAGCTGCAAGATCAATCACTAAACCCACATCAATGTTCTTGCATCAGAAACTACCATCTCAACATGCTGCCTGTGTGTATGCAATCTGCACAGAAGAATATCCAAGGCCCATCATGCATGCAATCTGTTCTGCACAGTGGATGTTCAGCCCTTCAGCTTGCCAGAATCCTCTTGCATGTCTTATAGTCTTACACTGAAAGGGTGTGTACTATCATGCAGCTCATCTCAGGGCAGTACTACAGTGCTCAGCTGCGCTTCTTCCGGCAGCTGTGCACAGCGGCCAAGGTTGACACCGTCAGCAAGCTGGCCCAGAAGATGTTGGATGAGGGCAAGTGTGTTGTCATTGGGCTGCAAAGTACAGGTGAGCCCTGTGCACACAACCTGTCCACGCCTTGCTTACTTCTTTTGAACAGCTACTGGCTTTTTGAGGTCAATGGCAGCTTTTTGCCTGCCTGTAGTATATGCAAACCCAGTTACTTGCATCGCTGTAAGTCAGACTGCAGCTCTCGCTCTTGCACAGCTTGTATGAACATGCATGATCCCATGTAACCAGCTGCACTTGTCATTATCATTCAGGACTGCTGGCAGGCTCAGCCACTTGGTCCTCAGCCAGTCACTCCTGACCTCCTTACTCACTTCACTACTCTGTTGTCGTGCTCCCACACACTTAAGATGATCTTGCTCTCTTCCTCGGTTTGTCACCCACCAACCAGCTCACTCTGTTGATGGTTCACCCTGACTGAAAACGAGTCCAATGCTGTGCATCAACTTTTTGTCTGTCTGTGCACAGGTGAGGCACGTACTGAGGCCATGGTGGCAGCCAAGGAGAAGGCCACCGGTGCTGATGACAATGACTTTGACAGCTTTGTGGAGCCGGCCAGTCTGATCCTCTCTACTGTCATCAAGTTCATGCCAGCCAGCTACCCCGACAGGGCTCGCCTGCTGGAGAAGGCTGAGAACATGAAGCTGCCTGGCAATCCCTTGGTGAGTTTGCTGACCGGTGCTGCCACAACCATACTACTTGCTGTTTTGCCCTTTTGCATGCATCTTTGCAGCTGCACAACAGCACTCCCGTATCCTGTTCGTGATGTTTGTCCTTCTCCGTCAGCTACATTTGCTGATGTGCTACCATAAGTAATGCACAAGGCAACACTAAACATTTGACTGCACACAAAATAATGCACTCCAAGCATTGACGCACTTGCAGCAATGCCAAACCTAGCCATGTAATTTGCACACAGCACACCATGGTGAGATTGCTTCTGCAGTCTACATTCTCCCAGTGCTGTGTGTGTGTGTGTGTGTGTGTGTGTGTGTGTGTGTGTGTGTGTGTGTGTGTGTGTGTGTGTGTGTGTGTGTGTGTGTGTGTGTGTGACAGACAACCTTCATGGACACTGCAGGATGAGCTGATTGAGAGGCTAGGAGGGGTGGATGCAGTGGCGGAGATGTCAGGCAGGAAGCGGCGCATGGTCAAGCAGCCCAACGGGGTCTACAAGTACTGCCTCAGATCTGGCGGGGACGTCCATCTAGATAAGGTGACACACACAACAAGCACTGCCTGAAATCTGGCGGAGACATTCATCTAGATAAGGTGACACACACAACAAGCACTGCCTGAAATCTAGCGGAGACGTTCATCTAGATAAGGTGACACACAAAACAAGTACTGCCTCAGATCTGGCAGGGACATTCATCTAGATAAGGTGACACACAAAACGCTGCTTGCATGAACACACTGCGCTGAAGTAGACTGCCAGGAACAGCAGCGCACATGCCAGCAGTTGATGATGCCCAAGAGAATGCAATTGTAAACTGTTGATGGTGAAAGTGCGGGCCTGCTGAGCATACATGCCAAGGAGTGCCTGCTTGTGGCAGTTACCTGTCTTGTCAGCTCAGCAGTCACGTGTTACTGTGATTTAGATGCAGGCCATGCAGCATTATTCAGCTTGCCACCAGCAAACCCAAGTGATAATGCTGACACTGAAACGCAGACTCAGAAATGCACTGTTGACTGCCATGCACTGCCATGCATTCACTGCTATGCACGCACTCACAATGTACCAAACTTAAATACAGACAGTGTTGCACTGCCCTGCATGCACTGACAGCGTTGCACTAAAACTCAGACAGTGAAATGCAGTGACACTGGCTGGAGCGCTGTGCAGGTGAACATCCACGAGAAGGACCAGTTCCAGAACGGCAACAAGCTGGTGGCAGTGATCAGTGATGCAGCCTCCACGGGCATCTCCCTGCAGGCAGACCGCAGCAAGCCCAACCAGCGCCAGAGGGTGCACATCACCCTGGAGCTGGCCTGGAGCGCTGACAAAACAGTAAGCCACAGACATTTACAGAATCTGCCCATTTCCTAATGATAAAAATAATAATAACAACAATAATAATAGTATTGATATTATTATTGTTAATAATAAACTTGTATACTTAGCCAGCAGGCATCAGGTACGTGCGACGCAAGTCAGTTCCCTCCAGACAGGCTTGTTTAGAGCATCACGGGTGTAGCAGTTTAGCTTTACCTTGTGAATGTCAGATCCCATTTCCTTGATAGATTGGATCTCAATACACGATCCCCAAGCATGCACTAATTTGCAGAATCTACCTGTTTACAGTGACTGTGACAGCGCAAAACGTTTACAGAAGTCTGACTGTTTCTGGTGACAAAGTCAGAACAGCAAGTCTGCCATGCTGCGTGTCAGACATGAACCTGTGTATGGGCGCTCATGTTGAGTTCAGTCTAGACTTGCACATGCTTGCTCTACCAGCAAGCTGGAGCTGCGCAGATTTCAGGCTGAGACCTGAGCATACCTGCCCTGTAGCACTGACTCCTGATGCCTGTTTACAGGAACAGGTAACCCAACTGGGATGCATACACAGCTCCAAACAGCAGCAAATATGCACACGCTCATCATAAGACAGCTCACTCACATTGCTGTTCTGTTGATAGGTTGACTTCACACTTGCGCTGGCCTTTACAGGTACAGAGACACACTGGTCTGATCAGCAGCAAGAATGAAGATGCATATGCCCATCACCAGACACCTCACCCATATCGCTGTTCTGCATTTTCAGCTATTTTCGCAATAATCAAATGGTCTGTTGATAAGTTGAGTTCACACTTGTGCTGGCTATTACAGGTACAGCAGCTGGGGCGGACGCACAGGTCCAACCAACTGCAGCCTCCCAAGCACCTCATTGTCAGCACTGACATCTCAGGGGAGCATCGCTTTGCCTCAGCAGTGGCCTGCCGCCTACAGCAGCTGGGTGCCCTCACCCACGGCGACCGCCATGCTGCCTCAGCTGCAGATGCCCTCAACAACTTCAACCTGCAGAACAAGTAGGCCTGTTGCAACTTGCCAAGCCCTCAGGTCGATGTAGTTTTGATAGGCCTATTGTGGAAGGCACACCTTGATAGGTGCTAGCATAGAGTTAAAAATCCTGCTGAGGCTGAGGCCCTACCCCATGAGGGGGCATCGGCTCTTGTGCACCAGCCCTCAGCATGTATGGTGGTTGCAAAGACATGCAAAGCTTCTCAGCGCTTGGCAATCATGCTGTGTTGGATACTGCTGCCAGTCAACTTTGATGTTTCAGTTGACGCTGGTGTACAGCAGCCTGCCAAAGAATCCTATAGCTGCCTTGTGTGAGGGTTTAACTCTGCGTCATGTATGCATTGGCACCTTTGCTGTTCACCCACAAAGTCACCCAAAGATCTTGCTGCACTCTTAAAGGGCCGTCACAAACGATGGCTGCATCTTCTAAATGCTGTCCTCCACATTCTGACCTCTTGACAGCCTTCAAGCTGACTCACCTGAGCTTTGACAGTTCTCCTTGCTGAGTCAACAGAGATACTGGTTGTCAGCTCAGCTGGTCGCAGGCTGCTGTGAAATTAGCCTTGCAGCTCGCTTATGCCAATCTCTTGATAGCAAGCTACTCATGTACATGAGCTTGTGCCCTCGTTGCTGGTTCAATACAGGGGTTAGTAAAGCCTTTGTCACTTCAGGTGGGCCACAGCTGCTCTGCGTAAGATGTACAAGATCCTGCTGGGCCACATGGAGCCTCCAGATGATGTCACACCAGACTTCATCGATGAGGGAATGACAGGAGTGGGCAGCAGAGCTCAGCAGGCACTAGAGCGCCTGAATCTGCTGCGGGTAGGCCTGCTGTGTGTCTGTGTGTATGTGCTGTGCAAGCATGCTGTCATCAGTCAGACCTGCTGTGTGAAGCTAGTGTCCCTTTTTGCGCAAAGTGATACCCCTGTGAGTCCAGGTCAGCAAACTTTGATCTGATGTGTCTCATAGGGAAACATGCACAACTGTAAGTGCCAAGCCCACTGCCACCACTGTACTGATGCAACGTTGCAGAGGACCAAAGTCTTGTTGCACAAGTCACAGCACATATGTTGTGCGTTGGTCGGGACATGTACAGGACTAGCTGATGCAATGCGTGTGTGCTAGCATGCGTAGCAGGTTGCCAAATTCTGTGTCCAATTTGGACCTGCATACCCCTGGCTTTGCATGTCAAACAGGCATGCAGTGTTGCCAATCATCATGTGCTGCCTTTTTACGGCGTCTTTTCACCTTTTGCTCTGCAGGCCTTTATTCCAGATGCAAAGGATGCCTTGGAAGAGGTAGATGTGTTGAAGAAGGAGACGCTGAGTGAGATGGACAAACAGATGGGCAAAAAGGAGGCCTCACCAGGGTAGGCTGTCCTGCCTGCTTTGTGCAGCCAAGTATGGGATTCACAGCCATGTGTGGCGTGCAATGGCAGCACACATCAATTATGCTTGTCACATGCCTCCCTGTCATGTGTGCAAACACAAGCTTGTATGTATTTGGTCCTGTTGACAGGCCAATGCTGAGCATCTGCACTGACAATTGTACCAGGCTGATGCACATCCAGCTGGCGTCAGCTGCTGGACGCTGCTTGGTGACACTTCACCTGTGTGATGTTCGCATGTCTCCCTCATTCTTGAGGACTAGCGTAAACGTGCATTGTGATTGGACACAATGCAATGGTCTTGTACTGGAATATATAGTACAGATGCATCCTGTCCAGATGCAGCTCACACAAGTGACTGTACAGGGGTAACATTAACAAGCTGCTGAACCGGCTGCTGGGATGCCAAGTGGACATACAGAGTCAGATCTTCTCCTACTTTACCGCACTGCAGGCAAGCCAACTTGCAGCATGCCTGCCCTGTCATAGCGTCGGAAGCTGTGTGCATCACCTGCTGACTTGTCGTCATGATTACACAGCTCAAGCATATGCATTGCTTGTTGTCAATGCTTGCACATGCTGCAGTCTCAAGCTAGACGTCTGGCAGCAGTTCACGTGACCGCTAGAGCCATGGCAGCGTTGCAAAAAGAGGAGTGCAGCTGATGCTCTGCACCTTTGCCTGCAGCAACCTCAACGTGTGCCAGCTGCATTACACCTGCCTTACACCACAAGCTCACTCTGTGTCTGGTCATGTGTGTGAGTGTGTGTTGACAGGTTGCCGACGTTATGGATGTCATAGCCAAATCAATTGTGCATGTTTTGGTAGGGTGAAAGCGGTAGCCATGTGTTTGTCTGTTTTGTGCAAGATGAACTTGAACCGCTACACCTAGGTGTATGTTATGCAGGATGCTGAGATCAAGCTTGCAAAGGCAAATGGGAGTTACGATGACTGTGGCATCATCAAGCCTCATGGCGAGAGCATTGCCTTCAGGAAGAAAGAGGTATGCACTACATCATACAGTCTGCTTGTACTGAACAATACACTTGTGGCTGTTATACTGCAGCCAAGAGAAACTGATGGCAGGCACTCATTCAGCAAGGGTCTGCATCAACTCTGAACAGTGTTCAAGAGCGCTGTATTACTGTTGACTGAGCATCAGCCTGTGTCCTGTTGATGAGCCATGTGACATCACAGTGACTAATGACAGCTGATCAAACTTGAGTTGGTACTGTGCTGTTGGTCAGCAGTAAGGTGTGTCATATGGATCACCATGCATTCAGCATGCGTCACCAAGAAAGACAGCCTGTGAGGATAAGGCACACTCTGTGAGCTTGTTCCTGGTTTGCAGATCATATACCAGGATGACTACTCAGGCATGTGCACCTACCACGCTGAGTTCCAGATTGACCGGGGTATGAACTATGATGCGGCTGTGAAGGTCCTGGAGCAAGAGGTGTGGCACTCCTATGCATGATGTTGTGACTGCTGCAAGATGCACAATGCACATGCGACGCGCTAACTCTTGGCCTTGCCTGTGTCCTGTCCTGGAAGTGTCAGCTCATTTCAGTGCACAGCCGTAGAGTCAGCCCTTGTTGCATAGGCTGTGCATCAGAAGCCTGCATCTTGTAACGCCACGGCCAGCCCAGCAGTGTAGCAAATGAAGCATTGAACAGTGAGCCTGAATAACAGTAGGACCACAAAGCTGTGTTGCTGGTTGGTGTGCGCGTTCGTGTGTGTGTGTTCGTGTGTGTGTGTGTGTGTACGCGAGTGTGTGTGTGTGAGCCTCTCAGTTGCTGTCCCTCCCCCTCTACTGCAGCACTCTAACTGGCAGCGCTGCATCTTGCTGAACCTGTGAGTGTGTGCTGCAGAGGAAGGAAGACCCAGACACCCAGTGTGGCTTCTTCCGCCAGGTGGTCGACCACACTCAGCGCACCTACTATGTTCTGGCATTGCCCCGAGATGCCCAGGGGCGCAAGCTGAAGACCAAGCGCAGCAGGAATGGCCGCATTGAGAGCAGAGCAGCCTACTACCGCATTGTGCGGCCAGCTGCTGGCTTCAGCTCGGATGATATGTCCTCTGACAGTAAGTTCGTGATGACAGCTGGCAGCAATTGCCTGCAACAGGCATGAGCTATGCATGGTACATGCCTACCAGCAGTCATGCCTGGTGCACGGCAAGCTAAAAGCCGGTGTACATGTAAAGGTTGAATGTTGGTGTCACGAGTGCAAGCTGAAGGAAGGGCAACAGCAAAGTATTGATGACATGCGTAGGAACTTTGGAGGTCAAACAGCCTCAAAGCTCGACAGCTTGTGTGCTGAGCTTGAGCAGTGCCTGTGACGCCACATGTGTACTTTTGTACTGCTGCAAAGCTGCCAACATTGTCACTCAGAACAATTGCTGCCATCAGCAGCATATGTTGCTGTGCAGAGTTCCGCCATATATACACATCCATCAAGGAGAGTGCCAGTCTGAAGGTGCACTGGAATGAGGAGCTCAAAGCTGACAGTCAAAGGTATATACTGATTGCTGGCCCTGCTGTGCAGTTGCTGAGATGTTTACCTGTTTTTACATACCATGAGGTGTATACTGACAAGTACTTGGTCGCTGGCCCTTGTGAAGCGTCATGCTTGCTAGTGTGTGGATCAAAGAAATCTGCATGGCATCTATATGCTCAAGGCAAGACATGGCATCATGCGTATGGTGCTGCGTGTTCCAAGCAAATGGCCCTTCTGCAGTGCATACACACACGCAATGTCAGCCAAGTGTTTGGCCATGCAGAAATCGGAGACAGAGTCTGCAGCTGATCACTGGCAGCATCCTGCAGATCCTGCCCACCATTGCCGGGCAGCTCAGGTGGGTGCCTCCCTCTGCACCTACCATGTATCCAATCACAGCCAGCAGCTCCTGTGCATCTGTGTTTTGCAACGTCTTTTCATGTGCAACTGTTAATTTCAGGAAAACACAAACATGAGCAGGATGCACCATTGAGCTCCCAGATACTGAAGTCAGGCCTGGGTACATCTGACCTGACTTCAGCATCTGGGAGCTGCCCCCTCACTGCTGCTCCCCCTTCCCTCTTGCTGCAACCCAACTGCTGTGATTTGTGGGTGATGTGCACGCTGTCAGCTTGTGCATCTATACCCACTGACCTTGACAACGCTTCAACAAGGTCTCAACAGTAGTACAATACATCTCAACAACACTCGCACTCATTGGCCTTGACGATGCTGCAAAAAAGGTCCCAACAACAGTCCAACACTGTCTTGGCAACCCCTGAACAGGATCTTGTTCCTCCCCAAACTAGCTGCAGAGTTGCAGGTATGTGCCTGCTGCAGCTGAGCTGACCATGCTGTGTGATTGTGTGTGTGTGCAGGACCCACAAGCTGCAGGTGATGCGTGTGGAGAGCACTGACGGCAAGCACCAGGAGATCGGGCTGTACCTTAACAACAAGGATGGCACCAAGGTCTTGGACAAAGTCCGCAGCCTGCAGCCCTACAAGCCTTGGCAGTTCAAGACAAGTAAGCCATGCATGCCCTCCGCTGTCTGAGGTCTTGTTAGCCTGTGTCTGTCTGTGCTTCTCTTGGCAGCTTCAAGGACTTTTAGCAAAGTCGCTGCTGCACTAGATCATCCTGTCCAGACTTGCTGACCCAAGCGACTGCTCAGCCTGATCTTGTCGTGATGAAAGCCGTAGTACACAGAGCATGTCTGTTGCAAGCTCAGCAGCAGCAGCTCACCATGTGCGCTAGTGATGCTTCAGAGCGTTTGCAGCATTCCATGTCTGGTTGTGTGTGCTGTGCAGTGGGTACAGGTCAGGATGGCACTGCAGCTAGTCTCCTTGGGGGAGCCCAGCCAGCCCCTGGGGGTGCGATGGGGCTCAGCCAGAGTCACATGAACGGGGCTGCTCCTCGCCCTGAGCTGGCTAGTGGGATACTGGATCTATCCTCCTCGCCTGACTCATCCCCTGTGAAGGTAGCTTTCACATTTAGCTTCAATGCATGCTGACTCATTTATACGCATCTGGCCATTAGTCACTGTGGCTCATGTCTATCTGAGGTGCATGCTTGCATCTATACCAGGCACCACTACATGTGAATATACCCAACTACTGCCACTCTGAACCCTGCTCATGTGCTCCTTGAGCAGCTGGACAAGATGTTATTCAATAAAACTAACAATGCAAATTGTATGGTTCATGTGGGTAGCTGGGCCTGCATCATGTCATTCTGCTGTTCACCTATCGAGTCTTTCAGTTTGTCTAAGAACATCTTGACATTCTGCGCACTTTCAGCACTTGTTTCAGCCCATGTGACCAGCCTAGTGAGCCGGAACTACACTTCTCAGTCTCTCGTCTGTCTTTCTGTCTCTCGTCTTTCTTCTGTAGCATTGAGTGAGATGTTTTGACTCAGATGCACTGAGTGAGGCTCACCAAGTGAGTCTCATGCACTGAGGTGCTTGTTGGTGCAGGCTGCTAGCAAGGGAGGCAACAAGGAGAACAGGCCCAGGGTGGCCAGGGCCAAGGGCGAAAAGAGGGCCAAACGCACCAGCAAGGCCTCAGCTGCTGACGGCATGATTGACCTTGTGGTAAGCATGCAGCTGCCATTGGTGTTCTGCTCTGCCTTCTGTGTTCAGCAGCCATGACTGCAAGTGGAGAGCCATCATTGCATTGCTCTTTATCCGGACTACTAGTCTCTTACATATCCTCTGCTGACATCACACATATCATTCTAGTTTGAAAGCAGCCATGCCTTGCCAGATGCAGCTGGCTGAAGCCCAGCAGACAAGACTGCTGGTTCTCTGTGATGTAGTATATCAAGGAGTGGCGTTTGCCACAGCAACTGGCACACTCTGCTGGCCTTGAGCGGCAGCTGGCCTTTATTGTACAACAGTCTGAAATACAGTGCCATAGGGACCCTCCTGAATGTTGTGGACAAGCCTTGCATGGATCTGCAGGCATCTGAATCTTGAGCAAGGCATCTGAGTACAACAAGTGAAATGATGCAGCTGCCATGTTGCAAGCCTTGTGTGAGTGCAGGATGTGGCAGAAGTTGCAGCACCAGAGCACATGCTGGCAGCAGGGCTGTGGGAAGATATCGCCCTGCCTGCCCTCAAAAAGGTCTGCTCACTTTCACAGAAGCCTGTCCATGCATGTGTGCAAGCCATGCGCTGATGTTTTGGAAACATAATGCTGTGTCAGCTGCTCAATCCTGACCACTGCCAATCCAATTTGACGCCTCTTGCCATTGAATAGTCTTGATCAGGGCAAGTGTGACAGCCTGCCCTTGCAGCAATCAGCATGTCAAGCATGATTGAAGCGCAGAGCATGAACATCTGAGCAGGACTGTTGCTCCAGTTTGCTGCTGAGTAAGGCTGACGTCCTGATTGATGCGTGGCAAGCATAAACATGTAGCCTCATTGGATATGCTTCTTCGCTCCATGAATCTATTGCAGTCACAGTGTGGTGCACAGATACCTTCAGCTGGCTTCTCTCATTTCAGTGGTTTCATGTGCTGACAGGCTGAAGCAAAGAAGGCTGCAGCAGAAGCGAAGAAGCCAGCAAGAAAAGCTGAGCCTCTCTGCACTAGTGATGCTGACACAGAAGCCTCTGATGATGAAGAGGCAGAGCGAGACAGCATATTCGATTCAGCATCTGATAGTGAAGCTGCTGACAAAGCTAGCAAGCCTGCCAGAAAGCCCACACGTGCTGCTCGCGCCTGCAGCAAGAAAGCAACCAAGGCAATTGCAGCTGCATGCGTTGATCTTGACACTGATGGCTCAGATGAGGAGGAGTCAGCCGACGAAGCTGCCTCAGAAGCTGAGACTGAGGCCAATGAGTCACCTTCAGCAGCTGGGAGAGCAGCATTGCTGAAGAGGCACTCCGCCAGAAAATCTGCTTCTCCAGCCTCAACTGAGCCTGACTCTGGGGCTGACAGCCCAAAACAGCTCCAAAAGCAGGGCAGTGGCTCAATCAGCCCTGAGGGCACCGCCAGAGAGCCCTCATCCGCTGCTGCAAAGGACAGGTCAGCAGTCAGGGCCAAGACATCTTTGGCACTCAGCAGTGATGACTCAGAGCAGCCTGAGGCTCAGAGGGCTGATTCTGCTGCTGCCGAGTCTGACAAAGATGCTGAGTCTGACGAAGATGCTGAGTCACCTGTGGCTGTGTTGCTGAAGTCACGCAAGCTGTCCAAGGTTGGTGACAGCACTGCTGAGAGAGGTAAGGGCCGATTGCCCATGGCTTTCCCTTGAAAGCTCGTAATCTGACAGCTGATGATTGCATTGGACTTGCTCAGCAAACATGCCAGATTCCAGCTCGATGCTGCAGCAGCTTCTGGGCTTCATGAAATGGCACGTTTATCAGCACCCAAGGGTCTGCACAGGAGTGCGTCATCACATATGCATGTCTTACAAACATGCAGTGCTGAGCTGATTTGCAAATGCTGGGAAGCCTTGCTCCCAACGCCAACTGTTTTGCCAGTGCCAACTGTTTTTGCCACTGTACACATGTGCTCTCTCCTAAAATATTTTTTGCTGACCAAGTGCCTATTGTCATTGTCCATACATGATCTCAGCCTGCATCTGCCTTGCTGCCTGGTTCCCTGCCCTGCTAACTGGCCTCCTGCCTTGCTCACTGGTCCCCTGCCTTGTTCACTGGTCCCCTGCCTTGCTCACTGGTCCCCTGCTTTGCTGACTGGTCCCCTGCCTTGCTCACTGTCCCCTGCCTTGCTCACTGGTGCTTGCTTTGCTGACTGGTCCCCTGCCTTGCTGACTGGCCCCCTGCCTTGCTCACTGGTTCCTGCCCTGCAGGCCGCAGCACCAGCACAGAGCGGGAACCTCTGCGAAGCAACTCAGCTGTCAGCGAGGGCTGGCATGTCAGATGCAACTGTGGAGTGACAGAGGATGACGGCAAGCCTATGGCTGAGTGCGATGGCGGCTGCAAGACGTGGGTGCACATCAAGTGCCACAAGCTCAAGCTTGGAGAGGACTTCTACTGTGACAAGTGCACTGAGGGTGTTCAGACCAGCAAATCCCACATGCAGCAGGATGATCCTGTCAGTGAGCCAATGGCTGACTCAGACGCTGAGGATGATGATCACGTGGAAATTGGGGGGGGTGAATCGGGGGGGGCTACCCTAGAGGAGGAAGCGGTGCCTGCCCTGGTGTCAAGGAAGAGCAAGGCTGTTTCTCGCAGCCCTACACCAGATGCTGCTGCTGGGGCTGCTGGCAACAGCCCAGACACAGGAGCTGAGAAGACCAGCGGTGACCGTGAGGAGCCTGAAGGGGCTGCTGCAAAGAGTCCTGAGGGCATCCCCAGCAGCAAGAAGAACAAGAAGGTACATGTGCTGAAGACTGCTGCGGTGTTAGCTGCTAGACTAGCTTATGCTGCTGCTGCTGCTGCACATCATAAATCAAGTCCAGGATCTACACACTGCTTGACACTGTGTGCCTTCAACACTCACTGCATGGCACTTTGGATCAAGTCCTTGCAGAGCTGGGAAGCATCATGTTCCAGAAACTGTCTGAATGAGTGCATGAAGGTGCTTGTTTGAGCTTGGTTTGCAGACAGGCACAGCTCCACAACAGTAACAGAGCACCAACCATGATCCTTGTTGCTGGCATACTCATACGATCAGACTTGTTGGCTGACTGAAGCTTTGTATTCTCTCTCTTTAGCGCATAATGACTGAACATATACCACCGTGCATGCTTCCAACGACATGCCAAATGTGCAGAACTCATTCAAGCACGCCGCATATCATGTTGCACCACTGCAATGCATGACACACATCATGTTCCACCTTAAACCACCTTAACTCAGGGCCAAATGGTTTCATCTGTAGGGCAAGCTTGGTATCACAGAGGGCAGGGTCACCAAGGGCAGCAAGAGGGGCAGAATGTCACTGAAAGCCCTTGCCCTCAGCTCTGCCAAGGCAAGCCCTAATGCCTCCCCAGTTGCCAGTGACGCTGGGATCATGTCAGATCCAGAGGCAAAAGCAGACAATAGCCCCAGTCCCAGACCTGAGGCCAGCAACAGCCCCAGTCCCAGGACAGAATTAGGTGATAGCCTCATTGCAGACAGGGCTGACTTGGAAAACAGACACAGCCCAACTGCAGCCAAGGAGGCAGCTGCAGCTTCCGTGTCAGACGCTGAGGAAGGTGCAAATGCAGAGTTAACTAACTCAGACGCATTGCCCAGGTCTGTGTCCCCAGTCCCAGTAACGCATGCAACCCCCAGCAAGCGTCCCAAGCGGCTGGCCATCCCCCAGTCTAATGCTTCAGCCCTTGAGGCATGCCCTAAAGAGGCTACCCCCGGCAAGGCCACCCCCAGCAAGGCCACCCCCGGCAAAGCCACCCCTAGCAAGGTCGCCCCCAATAAAGCTACCCCCAGCAAGGTCACCCCAAGCAAGAGGGGCCGAGAGGCTGCAGGAGGCAGCCCTGGGTGGGTTGCAGAGCATGCTGCTGGGGTCGAGGCAGCTGTGCATGGGGGGACCCCTGGCAAGCGCAGGAGGAGCCTGCTGCCTCCTGCTATGCTCAGCCAAGGACCAGTCCAGGTAAAGGCTGTCTGCTCTTGTTGTATTGATGTACGTGTCTTCTCCACCAAACCTGAGCAGGTTGCTGGAGAGCTTATATGTTGATCAAACAGGAGCTGCCCTGCTACGTGCAGACACACAATCCCTGCGTCACTGAGATCCCTGCGTCATTGAGCTGCAGCTGAAACTGACATCACCATTTCATATTCTCCTCAGGGCAGCAACCACATTAGTCATTGTGTGCATGTGTGTTTGTTTGTGTCAGACCAAAGCTCAGTAAGTACGCATTGTGTGCAGGCTGGTACAAGCAGAGATGATGTGGGTAGTGAGACAGCCAAATGGAGAAGCAGATGTGGTGAGCTGGAGGCGGCAGCAGCCAAGGTTAAGGTAACTGCCTCTCCCCATGATCAGTTTCATGAGATTTAGCATTGAGATGTGAATTGACTCAAAACTGTGAGTACATGCCAGGCTGATCTTACGGTGCAAGGCATATGCTGATCATGCCTCAGGGCTCAGACAAGACCTTGAAAGTCTACAGCATCACCTGAACCTTCTACATATGTCATTGAGCTTTGTTCCCTGCAAGCTGATTGAGCAACATCTGACTGGCAAGTTGCACTCCAGCCTGCAGAGCTCTGTGCTGACATGCTCATATCACTCTTTGGGCTGTCTGCTTGCCACCTGATCTGCCTGCACCACGCCCCTTTGCCTTTCACCCTGCCTGTCAGCGCCATCTGCTTGCCCTGGCAAGCTGGCCTGATGTGGCCGTCAAATTCCAAGTTGCTTGCGTTGAACAACTGTTGCTCCTAAGCTTGGTCTCTGCTGAACGGCATGCTGCTGTGATGATGCTGGTCTTTACAATTGCTAGACTTAGGTAATGGATTGTAATGCAATGTACGCATAAACATAATTATACATTACATTTACACACAGTCATGAATACATGTGTATATAGATAACTATACATGCTACATTACGTGGGTGTTTATGTAGATACGTGTACGTAATTAAGAATGCCAATTGTTTGGGTGGTGCAGGTGATGGAGCAGGAGCGCGCCAGCAGGGAAGCAGCTGGAGAGGCAGACCTGAGGCGCAGCATTGAGGCCAGCCTGGCTGACCGAGTCAAAGAGGAGAAGCTCAAGCTGAGCAGGAAAGCACTGGAACTGGGCAAGCAAAAGGTGACATGGCTCTTCTTCTCAGCATTCAGACAGACAAGCGTATCAACCTTTGCTCATCTTTGATATGAACCTCTTGTTGTTGATGCTTAGGGCTGGCTTGATGTTGGCACCTCATTATGGGTTGCTGTGCACGCATATTGCTTTGTGTGCTTGCTGTGGACACATGCTTGTCTAAAGAGAGAAACATCTGCACTGGTCCTGCATCATGGTCCTTCTTGAACCACAGCTGCAGCTATGCATGACATGTGGCACAGCCAATCATTACATGTACATGTAATTTGGCTGTGCTTTCTTACAGATTTATTGATATACTTTACAAAAAATCACATGACAAATTCAAAAAGGGATAGCAGGTCTATAGAAAGCCAGGATGCAAGTTGTTTGAGCTAGAGTCTGTTGTGATGACAGGGCATGCAAGAGGCTGAGAAGAAGTCTCAAGCTCAACTACAGGCTCTGCGAGCTGAGAAGCAAGCAGCAGCAGAGCAGCTCAAGGCTGCACAAACCCACATGGACACTGCCAAGCAACAGCTGCACACACTCTTGGCTGACAAGCAGGCCGCAACCCAAGAGCTGCACACCATGCAAGGTGAAATGCAAGCAGTCAAGCAGAGGCTGGATGCATCAGATGCTGACAAGGCGGCAGCTGCCAAGCAGCTGGCTGACAGCAAGGCTGCACACGAAGAAGAGAGGGCCCGCTGGCAGCAGCAGCAGGAACAGTGGCATGCTGAGCGCGCTGCAAAGTCAGGGAAGGAGGATCAGCTGCAGCGTGACATGGCAGCCATGCAAGCAATGCTGGCTGAGTACAAGGCTGCTTTGGCGTCTGCTGCTCAGGCTGCTGACAAGAAAGCAGCTCTGGAAGGCATCAGCAGATCCACAGGTGAACAAGTCATGCAGGGCGTATGACGCCAATCCTGCAATGATATCATGCCAATGCCATGCTTCAAAGGTGTACTGTGTGCAGGTGTATGATGCATATGTACACCTTTTGTTGGCAAAGCATGCTGAAGCAAAGCATGTTAAGCATGCTCAGAGCTATGTGAGTGCAGTCATGCCTCAACACACATCAGCCCTTGGGGGGACAGCCAAATTACCAGCATCATTACTGTGACACAGCTGGCTTTTGGTAGCATGCGCTGCACCCCCCAAGCACACATGCAAAGTTGATGATCATGATGAAAAATGTCTGTCTTCCATAGGTGCAAGAGCAGTGCCTCTGACCCCCCATACCCCGGGGCATATGGAGGGTGCAGCTGAGGCTCAAGGGGGGCTAGATCAAGGTCTGCTGGCCTGCACTCCAGCCAAGACTGTCTTGGAGTTTGATGCTGCGTCAGAGTCTGCAGCCAGTGAGTACACCTGCACTGAACCTGGTGCTGGCACCTAACAGCAGCAACTGTTCCCCCTGCCTGCACTGTCTAAATAGTCTTGACTTCCCATCCCCTCCGACCAACTGCTGTGACAGCCCTGTTGCTGTACATTCCTTGTATAGAGGCAATGCCAGTGATCTACCTGAAGAGATGTGGTAGCGTGTGATTTATGGTACTGTGTTCTTGCAGGGGCTGCAAACACAAAGCAGATCAAGGGGGTCAGCGACAGTGGTACAAAGAGGGTCAGCTGGGCTCCCCTGCCCATGGTGCAGGATGAGAAATGTGGTGAAGCAGAAGAGGTGAGCTCCAGCAACCCCTGACACCCGTGAGCTTAAGTGTACATTGTATGTGAAGGGTATGTGTGTAAGATTGCCCACATGTTGTAGCACACAGCTGGTTGCCTTGTTGCCAGGACCAAACATCTTTCAATAGTGTTAATCTTGCTACTGTTCAGAACAATGCTCTCTGTTTTCATCAATTAGATGCTAAACATTGTGTTGGTCCTGGAACGCACACATAGAATGTCTAGCAAGCAGTTTGCATCATGGAGTGGCCCATGACTTGCGAGCGATTAAACAAGCAGATACTGCATACACACTTTCCAGGGAGTTTGATTGTTGTTATCTGATGACGCTGAAGTGCTTATTGATGTTAGTGGCTGAAATGCTGCTTGCTTCAGGTGGTGAGCACGCCTGTGAGCAGGGAGGCAGTGCTGACATGGCTTGAGGGGGTAACAACGGCCTCTTTGGAAGACATAGCTGAAGGCCTGACAGCCAAGCAGCAGATGCCAGCTCTGTCAGACATTCTGCAAGAGCTGCAAAGCGACTTTGAGATTGCCACCAAAGCTGGCAGATACTTTATGCTGTAAGGTGGCTGCTCTGGCTGTGAGTGTGTGGGGATACAATGACATACGGCCTGCTGTAAATGCGTATATACTGTATTAGCAGTGTTCTTAGCACAATGATATTTGATATGATAACATGCAACAATTGTCAACTCCATGCAGCTGCTGTGTGACTCCTGGGTTGGCAAAACAAGGCAAAACAGCTTGAGCTTGTCAGATAAGTCTTGGAAAACAATACAGAAAGAGAGCCAAGCTGACATGCAAACAAGCAGTGCATAAAATGCAAGAATGATTCTGTTGCTGTGATCTCGTGTTACAAGCTGGCGCTATACTATAGCATGCTGTTGTTTTGCACCATTGTGAGCCCAATTACTCTACTGAAAAATGAACATCATCTTGAAGCTGACTCAAAAGGGCCCGATGTGAATTTAGAACAGAGGAATTGAAACAGGCTTTGCACATGCCATCTTCATCTGTTGCTCAAAGCCTTCATCCAGCCACTCCCACAGGTGCAGAGGAGTTGGATGTGAATGCTACAACCTGCGGGGCTGGTGCTGCTGTCACGTTTGTTGATGGTGTAGACAAAGCCACATTCCGGGCAACAATTTCACTGATACTAGGTGCAGGGGCAAGTAGAGTTTCTTCCTTTGCTTGTACAGCATCGAAGATTGCTAGTGAAGAGTTTCTGCTCCTGTAACACAGTACTGTGTCCAGCCGGCTGCAGAAAGGCCCTGGGTATGAGTCAATGGCTTGAAGGCTTGTGTCGTTAAGCTGAGCATAGGTGCCATTTTTGATGCACCACTCTCCTGTCATTGAATGTGTTGGAGCAGTTGCAGGCAGGACAACAGTGAACTGATTTTCATAGGCAGACCCATCCAGTCCTGCATGACAAAAGGAAATTGTGTCAAAATGCATCGGCATCATTAATGCTGTCAATGCCGGCAAAGCCTTAAACTTGTCAGCATGTGGAGCCAAGATGCGCTTGAAACGCTGATGTGCATACCTAGGTAGTTACAGAAAGCATCTGCAGCTGCAGGTCCGCAGTCTGTGCCATTGTTGACACAGGAGTCCACACTGTATCCCTCAAGGCTCAGATTTCCAGAACAGGAGACTGCACAGTGCAGGCAGGAGGGAAAATTAGGCACACTATTTATGAGCCGTGCGTTCAGTACATGAGCATCATGCTCACCAAGTAAGGTGTAAAATGGAAATGCGCCTTCCAGTCGGGGTTCATCGCTCTGCCAGTCAGCTTCGATGTGATCGCAGATGGTATCACTCAGACCGTTGGCTGGGGAAGCGATCAGCAGGAAGGCAACGCCAACCCATGAAGCCACACCGTACACTCGGCGTGCGGGCATGCTTAACTCTGTTTGCACTCAACCTGCAAGCACAGTTTGTTCACCAAACACGAAGCGAGCGGATGGTAGGCCACACCTGCTTTTATCGGCCGATCCAAGAGTTTGGTTGTGACGGCGGACTTCACAAGCGGTTGCAGCAGGCAGCGAGAACAACTTCTGCTTACTTTTGGTCTTGCAGCCAGCGGTACTTTGTGTACCGGCAACCTGAAGCAGCTTCCGGAAGTCTGATCACAGTTGACCGAATGATCAGCACTACGTCTGACTGGCTCAGCGACCTGTGCACTCCGCTTATTTCGAACAACAGCTCGCCCGGTCCCTCAAATTAGGAATTCCTTTGCCTCACTTGAGTGCTGCAATGGTCCGCGCTGCTAATTGTCGCGACAAGGCCTGAAGGTGCATGTCAGACTGAGAGAGCTTCGGAATCTCACACTCACCTAAGTGGTGCCACCCTCCAGGGGTCACAGCAGGCGACGCATTCCGCCTCCACACGCACACACTCTGGCTGTGGCCGTTCTGTTGGTTTTGCTTTCACACATGCAAAGAAGCAGGCAAAAGTTTGCCAGAATTCATACAATGCAATCAGCTTCGATCGGCTTAGCAAGATGCATTTGAGCACCTAAACCGGAGCAGCAAAGCGCATCATGGTACTGGTTGTGAGAACACATGCTGACATTAAAGTCCAATGACATGGGCTAAGGTTTTTGAAACTTGAGTTTCACTTTTTGAGCTCGAACCCTAGATCATGCATTCACAAAACCTTCGAAAAGCATGAAGAGATAGATTCGCTGACTGTGAGTGGGCTGGCAGCATACAAGATGGCATTGTTGGGCCAATCACCACCTGCATCACACCCAAACTGTGAATAGACTGCTGCTGAAAGCATGGCTACGTATGCATGCTGCACTTTTACACATAGCCATGCAAACACATCAGCAAGGACTCTGCAACTGCAAACTTGTTCTTTGGCAGCTCCAATCAGCATAGAACAAGTTCACATGCGTGGATGTCTTGCATGCGAAATGTCAACAGCAGTGAATCATACCTGTAAGGACACTGTGTAGAGCTGCATGTGCACCAGACCCCTCACTGCACATCATCGAGGCACAAACAACTGCAAATTTGACCCTGGGGTACTGCTGCAGTGTGAGCGCCACATCAGCAAGCTGCGTGATGTCAGCACTGTTCAACTGGACCAGGCGCACGCCCAGTGGCGCAACTTCCTGCAAGTAGCTGTCCCATGCTACGGCTGAACCAGGAGCTCCAGTGGGGATCAGCATGCTGCTTTCAAAATCTGTGTTGTTGAGGAAGTTTACAGTGTTTTGCACCAGAGTGTCTGTGCAGGTTGATTCTCCTGTATCAGCTCGGCGCCTGTTCTGACCTGTATGAGGAAAACACATGCTGGTCAAGCTTGATCAGGATAATGGAAGCAACCACCCTGCTCCTTCTGTGTCAGTGCCATGGCGCCACTTGTATGAGCAACGTCATAGACCACAAAGCGCTGTTTCACTGGACGTCAGGCACTGTGCTTTGAGTCCTATGTTGTACTGGTGTCATAGCACAAGCCACTGAAAGGAGTCTGCAGACAGCGACACGTGTCACAAGCACTCACCAGTGGGTGGTGTGTGCACTTCCAAAAACCCACCAGCCCATTTCAGAGTGCTGCTGGCTGCTGTAATGCCAAAGCCATGCGTCTCGTAGTAATATTGCAACTCAGGAAGGGCCTCTGCCCAGCGCCATTTGCCGCCAATGTTTGCTCGGTAGGCTGATCGCTGCTTTGGAGTCAATGGGGGACTGATGAAGTCTGGCGCAGCCAGGTCACTGGGCAAATCCAGTGCTTCTGTTTTGCATGCTTCTTGCTGGGGCTTGGTGCTTGGCCCAGAAGGTGCAGCTGCAGAAGCATACCCAAATACAATGAGTCTTTGACGCTCTGACAATACATCAAGGGGCAACAGTGCACACTGCCTACAAGCTGTGACCTAGGGAAGTTGATTGATGCTCAGGGCTAGGGTTTTGATTGTGTAAGGACATGTTGTGACAAACGCAGTATTACAAGGCGAAGAAGAAACTACATGCTGCACAAATGCAGTGAAGGCAAAGGCAAAGGCACAGGCAAAGACGAAGGCAATGGCAAAGGCAAAGGCAAAGAAGAAAGTACCTGCTGCAGGCCAGCCTTGTGGCAAGGACCTCGACACATCTTCAACCCATGACACCAAAGTTGTTTCAGCCACCGCCAACTTCTGCAAAATGTCCAGATCATATGCTACTGCTTTGTGCAAAGGACTAGCCCTCAAAAGCTCTCCCTTTGCTGCGAGCCTTGCAAAGCAGTTGTATTTTCCAATGAGCACCTGCAGATCATGTGTTTCACATGCAGATCTACAGACCTTGCATCAGTATACTTACACAGCATTCACCAGGCACACGCAACAACATACAATTACCTGACAAAAGTCAGACACTCACTTCCTCGAGTAAGTAGTCCTGCCAAGACAAATGATTGCCAGCCGCAAGCGAGCTGTACAAATCGCCGTAGGCCTCCAGGATGTCTTGAATACGGCCTTTTTGCAAGAGGAGTAGCAGTTTCAAGAAAGCTTGAGCTGGCCTGCCTTTCAGCACGTTCTGAAACAACAGCAGTGACGCTGCAGCTCTTGTGAGGTTTTCGGCATGCTTCTCCGTGCCTGCAAGCAGCCAAGAAAGAGCTGTAAGCGACCGCAAGTTATAGTGACAGTCCGAACTATATGGCCAAGAAAAGGTCTTGCCTTTGCCTGTCTCTGTTCCCAAATCAAAGCCAATCGCGCGTGTCTGTACCACGCGCTGCAAGTATGCATACCCAGATGCGTGCCTCAAGCGACATTGGTGCGAAGATGGCCGCAAAAGAAAAGCTGGCCTGCAACTTGGCAGATCATTCGGGGAAGGGCTGACTACAACTGAGGGGCGAGGGATGAAGTGGCCCACCAGCAACGACGCCATGCACTTGTTTGTGGAGCTGCTTGGTGCACAAGCTTATACAACATATATGTAGCTGTAGCTTGATGCACCAGCCACAGTTGACCAAGTCAACTCAGCTCAGCTGAGCTTCTTGAGCTCAATCAGCAGGATATTTTGTTGTGGGAAGAGTATTGATAAACGCAGAACCGCAGAATAGGCAAATCTCCGTCTTAACAATTCCATTGGTTCCTGAATGCTGTGTGCACCCATTTCAATGCACAAAAACTTGTAACATCGGACAAATACTGAAGTATATGCTGTTTTGATTCGACTGAGAATTTCGGTCTGAGATTGTGCATTTACACGTGTATGCCGCTCAAAGCGTAGCTCGGTGCACCGTCAAGGGTCGAACATAGTGTGCTGTATGCAGGATGGTTAAACGTTTACGATGCTCCTGTATGCAACTTGTCCTGTTTACAAATTGTCCTATGCACAACTTGGCAAGCCATCGCAAAATGATTACAAATTGCCATGTCAATTTTAGAGGACAGTAATCCAGGCAAAAGTACTCACCATTTAGAATTGTGACACTGAACCTGATCAGCAGCGCTTACAGAGCTTCGCCCTCAAGTAGTCGCCGAAGTCAGCCTCTTCCTGCTCGACCAGCTCACAGCCATGGGGGTTTGGAGTCAAGTGGCCGATACTGCGGGTTGGGCGGCAAAGAAAGGCAAAGCTGCTGTATGCAGTACAGGTGCAGCTGTGAGCTGGGTCGCCGCGCCTGCGCTCACCAAAGTTAACAAGAACAGCCGAGATATTGCAGTGGGAACTATCGGGACTGTGGCAGCAAAAGCAGCTGTAGTTCCTGCCTTGAGTTGGTTTGGGTTCACAGCTGTTGGGCCTGCAGCGGGATCTTACGCTGCTGGGTGGATGTCCATGTACGGTGGGGCAGTATCAGCCGGTGCGTTTTCATCAGCAGGACATTGCAAACGCAGGCAACGATTGACTCACAAACCCTGACCGTGCCAGCTTGCTTGTGTACAGGATCTTGGTATGCACTGGCACAGTCTGTGGCTATGGGCGGTACCGCTGTGGGCTTTGCTATACCTGCAAGCGCTGTTGCTGTGTCCTATGTGGGAGGCAAAGCAATATACAGCCGATGCAAATCCAAAACTCCCCGAGCAGAGGAAGACGTACGCGCAAAGTTGTGAAGTAAGATCTAAGCCCTTGCGACTTAAGTTACCGCAGAAGCGGAAGCACAACGCTTACTAGGCAGTGTGGAGGAACAAGCCATCAGATGCTCTGCCTAAAGCTTCTGAGGGTCACATTGGCTATACTATGTCCCAGCTGCAGCAACTGATGCAAGTGTTGAAAGAATGAGGACCTGATGAAGCAGGTCAGCAGTGGAGAATGACTGGCTGGGATTGCTGCAGCACTGTATAACAGCATACAACCAACTCAGTGTGGGTGATACAGATGTATCTGGTCAGCGTCTCAAGGTGTACTATGAATGTATCATTGCTCATGTCCCCTAGGCCTACATGGCCAGGCTTTACACCCTTTCAGATCTGAAATGAGTCATTTTGAATCTGACAGGGTGTAAAGGAATGTTACTGAAGTTGTTCCGTCTGAACAGTTTTCGAAGTTATCATCATTGATGGTGATAGTTGCCTGTACAAAATTGTCACCACAGTGTATAGTCACACTGCTCTCACACAGAGAGGACACTGTCTTTTTCTGCAACAGGCCTTGACCCAGCATACATATGTTTGCACATAGTGTCAGTGGTTATGATCCCGATGGCTATTGTGGCCACAGAATGCCCATTTGTTGCCCTATTTTAGAACATCAAATGTTGGCTTATACTAAGAATGCTCATCTATGCTCATCCAGCTTTCATAATGACTCTAGGCTGAGCTTTGCCGATCAATGCATCCTCGGGAAGATTTTCTTAATTGCCAACGACATAAGTCTATCGGGCAGTGACAAACACTGATTGCAAGGGTGCAATTTGAATTATGACTGCTCTGACCAATTGACTGAGACACGTAGCATGCACAACTCCAGACATAAACATATCCAATCAGAGATGCTCAGAATATCAAACCAGTTCTTGCCTGTTACTAAACTCAAATTGCAGTCCGAGTGTACAGCATGTCAAGGAGTACATCAGAGGACCCATGTGGGTTTGTGCACAAACCCACAGCAACTAACTTCATGACAAGGCAAATCGACTATGCTAATACTTGCTGCAGAAAATGCTGCTTTTCAGGAGCACTCTTCAGCTTGAGCCACTCCTTTTCCTCAACGGAAACCACTGTCCAGCCAAGAGCACTGAGCAGCCGCTGCCGGTGAGCAGCCCTGCCTGTCACTGCTGGCTTGTTCCTCAACACTTTCAGTGGTCCCAAGGCTTCAATGGCAACCTGTCACAATCAGCTCTTCTTCTATATGCATGGCAGTCAGCAGGCACAGGTGCAGCCGTCAGTGCAAAGCGCTCGAATGACGTCAACAGCATGTCTGTACCAGCTGGCAGCAGAGCATGTGCATGCAACCCCTAAACCCTCAGTATCCCAACATGCCTGGAAATTGGCTTGCAGGAAAGAGCAATTTGCAAAGTGACAGTTGCAAGACGCACATACAGGACATGCCATATAGACAGAGGCACAGTCTTGATTGTCTTTGTGCATCATATGCCCACAAGGCGATAACCATCACACAATATATACAATGATGGACAGCAGTGTTCCGCTATTTGCACTAGCAATCAAACTGGTACAGCACACTGCGTAGTAGACGCTCGAGACCAGCATTTACCTGTCTGTCAGTCAAGGCGACGTCTATCAGAAGCAGGCCTGTGGAAGCTGAGATCCCTTTCTGATAGGGGATGCGCAGCAGGTCAAGGGTGAGGCACAGGTCTTGCACCAGCTGAGTGGTGTTGAAGGGTCGCTGAGTCTGATACCAATGTTCTTGCGCCAGGGACTGGAAAGACTCGGGCAGCTCAACGGCAGGGACCACCTCATGGTGCTGAGCCAGCAAATCAACCTGCATTCAGCAACATGCTGATGGATTGACTGCCCACTGACAGGATACGGGCAATGAACACCAATTGCTCAGCCAGCACAGCATCAATACTGACAGACAAAGCTGGAAAGCGTTTTGGTTATTATCTTTATTGAAGCTGCAACTAGCCTGCACAGCACTGCAGGAGGAATGCAGGTTTGCACTGTGATGCTCAGAAAACAGCCAATGCACTGAAAGCAGTGTGAGATCCAGCTGTCCTGGGGTCTGCAGTCTTCACAGTGGAGTCACATGATTGACTGACCTGGTAGGTCTGGCGTAAGGATCTCATGCCATATGCTGACAATGGTTGTGACCGCGCCTGCGTCACCATCTGCGTGTACAGAGGCTCCTGCCAGGCCTCAAAGACTGCCAGGGACATGAGGCAGTCACCCAGCAGCTTGCTGTCCACGTCAAGATTGTCAGACTGGATCTACGCCAACGTCATACACGTCTGTCAATGTGACAGATTGAGGCTCAGCTGGTGAAGGTGTTGTCAGATGCAGACTACTGCTGACAAGGCAGCAGGGGTGACAATTCAAGCTTAGCTGAGAGTCCAGAACGTGCCGCAAATGCAAGAACAGATCGCAGACTGTAGATGACACATGCTGTCAAGCAGATACACCAGTTGAACAGACTGTGAAAGGCTAGTCTAGTGAAAGCAGCATACGATGTCAACAGCAACGTTCTAGGTTGCTGTCGCTAAATCACTTCGGGTCCACTGCATATGAGGCAAGAGCACAGCAAATGTGCGCATAACCTCATGGAAGAAGCTGTTTCTTGTCAGGGTTGAGGGTATACCTCTTGGAGCAGAAGTGGAAACAGCCTATGTGGGCGGGCATGCAGGCGCGTGAATGTCTGCAGCAGTGCTGACCAATTGGCACAGGTATAGCTGCTGCTGTTCTGCTGAGCATGGTCCTCTATTGCAGCCAGGACTGCATCGCCAGGGTGATGTCGCAGCGCTCCACAAGCATGCGCAATTATCACAACTGCCTATACAACAACAGCTTAAGTTTGCAAAGAGCTGAAATTTGCAAAGAGCTGAAGTTTGCAAAGAGCTGAAATTTGCAGAGCTGAAGTTTGCAAAGAGGACATCCCTTCTGCATGAATATGGAAGGATTTGACAGTGCGCAAGCTGCTTTTGTACATTTGCAATGCCCCAGCATGTCAGCTTGATCGCCAGTCTGCATGCACACATAATTGGGCAGCAATGACGCAGAGCTGAGAACAGGATTACAATGTCTGCAGCACATTTGCAGTGCCTGAGTTAAGCCATACAAGCTCATGCATCCAGCCGAAGTCAGGTCAGCAGGACAACATACCCCAGGCTCTGCAGAACTTATTTGGGGGGGCAGGGTGGCCAGAAGAGCATCCAGGAGCCCCGGGGCGGGGTAGCTGTCAAGGCGGGCTACAGCCCACATCACATGGGACAGGTCAACTGGGTCAAGGTCAGCCAGGACATGCTGCAGCCGATCCTGTGAAAGAACAAACACATACTCTGTGCATCTGTGAGTATAGCTCCACGCAGTCTCGACGTGGTGCAGTGATCTTGCTGCAACATGGTGCACTGATCTTGCTGCAGCAACCAACCCTGCTTGCCCTACTGATGCCACCAGAGTTGGTTGTTAGTGTCAGCAGCAGGCTTGTGTGGGTCTCGCAAATACATCACGCTTTTTGCGATGGATCCTTCTTTTCTGTTCTTGTCTGACTGTGAGTGCAATTCAGCCATGGACACACATGGGGCCTGACATGCATGCTGCACCAGACCTCAAAGGCTTACATGCATGATTCTGACCATATCTGTGGGCAGGTGCTCACATATGCACTATGCATGCATTCCACATGTTCAGGCACCATGCAGACAGATCGCCCACCCAGTAGGCCGCCAGCACTTGGCTTTGCAGCGGGTAGCCAAGGACTGCAAACCCCCACAGCTGGTAGGAGATGTCCTTAGCGCTCAGCACAGGAATGTCCACCAGGATGCGGTTGTAGATGAGGTCCAGCAGTTTGCGGTTGCCCACATTGAGCTTGGCCACCGACCAGCACACAGTTGACAGGTCTTGTAATACCCAAGTGGTGCCTGTGGATGCAGCATCAGCAGCAAGTCCTCAACACTAGGATGACTGCATCTTGCCTCACTTGCACTGCAAGGAGTAATGTCAAACTGAGTGGACGCAGCATCAGCAACAAGTCCTCAATACTAGGATGACTGCATCTTGCCTCACTTGCACTGCAAGGAGTAATGTCAAGCTGAGCAGTAAGTGCAACTGCAACTGACAGCTGCCTGTGCATGTTTAGCACAGCAGAGGTGGCACAGGCTTGGCATGCTGATTGCTTGATAGCCTTGATGCACGTTGCAACCTCACTACAAGCACAATGCAACAAAGTGCAAACTTGAAGTTTGCAACGGCTGACAGCAGATGGTTGACTGGCCAAGAGAGTACCTGGCTCCTGCAAAAGGTGTATCATGTGCTGTACAATGGCATCAGTGGCTTGTGTGATGGGCTGGTGTTTCAGCATAGCAAGTGCTGACAGCAGGTCTGCCACGTCACGCTGGTTCATGTCATCAACGTTTCTAAGCAGCTGGTTGACAATGGCATCCAGCAAGCCTTCATGCTTGTAGCTCAAGTGGGCCATGCTCCAAGCCAAGTTGGCCAAAGCCTGCAACATGTGCACACGTGTGACCAGGTGAAAAGTCTTGTATGGTATGACGCAAAAGCCGCAGCTGACGTCATAGGCTACTCAAGCTTCACTGGAGACAATCTCTAATCACATAGTGAGCTGCATAAAGTACAAGCGTCTTTTTACAGGACTTTCTTTTTGATCACGATTCTTCCCGTTCTCATCTATACAGCCGCGGCTAGCTTTATAGGGTTGAAGCTCGACAGTGCTGAAGCAAAACTTGATGTTGAATTAAGAGTTCAGTAACTGCATCCACATCAGCACTGAGTGCTTCCATGCAAGCACATGCAACTGTTGCCCTCATAGCAGGAGGACCAAAAGCTCATGCTTGCAGGCTCGAGCACATGCAGCCTATACTGCTCAAGATATGGCAGCTCACATGGTTGCCTTGTCGTATGGTAACAGCATCAGCTCTTTTCAATCCCGAAAGGTTAATTCAGAAACACGATCCCTAAAAAAAAAATCCTAGACTCAGAAACGCCTGGGGTCAGGAAAACCGCGTTTTTACATTGTGGAGATGCTTTGAGGTGGCTCACGCCCACTCTAGCTCATGCGTTCAGAGCATGCACAGGATTGGGCAGTCTCAAAGCATGACTGACCTGAGTGTTGAAGGTATCCAGGATGGTGGAAGCTCTGTGGACTAGAGCCTGCACCAACAGCCTGGAGCCCAAGCGCAGGTTAGCCAGGCCCCTCATTGTCTGGGAGATGTCGTGGGTGTTCATTTGCCAGCTGCGGTCCTGAGCTGCCTGTAAACAGCAGTTTGTGGTGTCCTTGATCACGCATGACGCATGACAGAAAGCAGACACCAAGCTCTTCCTTTTGACATTGGCTGAAAAGGGAAGCCCTGGGTTGAGGTATGTTGGGCTCCCCAAATGGGTACTATAATGTGTGTATCATTTGCAGCAACTGCTGATCCTCCAAACACAGCATGCTAAGCAGCGTGCTGCAGCATAAGGCAGACAGATGTGATTACAACTGCATGCAGAGCTGCAAAAACAGCTGCATGAAGCCAGACAAATCAATATGCCTTGCAGCATGAACAGCTGGGCTGCAATGACACTGGAGCAGTGTCAGAGTGTCTGTAGTGCTTGCGACAGACATACCTGGAGGAACAACTGCATGTTGCTGGGCTCGTAATTGAGACCACCGAAGGCCCAGATGAGCTCAGACAAGGTGCGAGCATCCATGTTGTGCACTAAGGGGGTCAGACGCTTGGCAATAGCTTCTAGCAATGCATCCGGGGGGTAGTAGCGCAGCGTGTACCATCCCCACAACAGCTGCTTTGAATGCTGCAGCTCAACACAGCTTGTCAGGCGAGAGGGGTTTTCTAACGTGTTCCAAAGTTTTTGTAAGTTTTCCTTTGGACAACCTTTAGAAAAGCTTAAACAAAAATACTGGGTGCTTTAGGTGAGCGGTCGCATGCTGGTACAGCTCTTTTCAATCCCAACAAACGTTTATTTTACTTCAGAAAATGCCATCCCTACACTGGAAATCTAAACTCAGAAACGTCTGGGGACAGTAAAAAGGCGTTTCTACATTGTAGAGATGTTTTAGACAGGTCACCCAGTGCTGGAGGGCATCCTCTGGCAGGCAGTCAGGGCTGGAACCGTCAACACCCATATATCTTTCAGGGCTATGGTGAGCTGTATAGCACATGGTTGGCAACATGCTGAACTCTGGTGAGCAACAAGCATTGCGGATGTAAAGCTGATGGGTAAGCAAGACGAGTGAGGTTCTGTGCGAAGACGAGCAACCCATGAAGCCGCAGCTTGCGTACCCTTTGAGTTACCCAAGCAAGTATCAGCAACACAGCAGAAAGCAGGTTTGGTGCATTGTGCAGTGACAGGGACAGTGACAGTGACAGTGACAGTGACAGCGACAGCGATCGCAACAGTGACAGTGACAATGACAGTGACAGTGACAGTGACACAACATCAAGGGAGCTGACCTTGGTTGTCAAGGATGCGCTGTTGAGCATGGCCTGGTTGGCCAACTCCTGCATGAGCCCCAGCTGGGGAAGGTGGTTCAATCTGCCAAATGCCCACACGGCCATGGATACATGAGATGCCCTGGTGCACAGACATGCTCAGCAAAGCCTGTAGGTATGCTGCCATTTACGTGACAAATGCCAGCAAAGACACAGGTGGCTGTCATGCAATGCTCAGAGGCAGGAGATGGAAAGATCTGCAGAGGAACACCCAGATGATGTATGGCTGTAGTCTGATTGTGCATGGATCACCTGTGCTGGACGCAGACAGCATCTGCAGAGCACACTTCCACAGGACAGATTGCGCCACAGTCAAGAAAGAAAAGAAAAGACAACGCCTTCTGGCGTCATTCTAGTGAGAAGCCAAGTATTATACCAGGATGTCACAGTCAACACTTGTTAAAAAGTGGTTGCAAACTTACCCCAGATATGGGCTTTGAGACAGCAGCTGAGCCTCCAGTGCAAGTAAGAGCCGATGGTCAGCTAAGCCAACTGTGCCCAAGGCCCACAGCAGGTTCTTCAAAGCTGCTGCGCTGCATTGAGGGACCACTCCTAGAGCAGTTGTCACCAGAGTCTGCAAAGCAATGCATACTACTGACTTCACTGAAATTTGCAAAGCTGTCTGTCCAACCAAGTTAGGACATTGAGCAGGGACAGACGGACAGGTATGCATGCAGAATGTGCAATACAATGACATGCACCAACGACGTCGCAGGCTGCAGTTTAGGGCATTGAGACACAAGGAGATGCCGAGGTGGAAGCTTGCTGCAAGCATCACAGCCTACAAAGGTTGCAGACGGTGGTTGATGATGAACCTGAGACATGCTGTTAATCAGGCTACAACAGAGGTCAACTTCCAGCACTCAAGCAGTAGTGGTGTGAGTGAGGCACCAGCCATACCTGCATATGTGCAGGCTTGATGTTGCCCAGTGCCACAGCACCAAACATGAACTGTGTCAGGCTGAGGGCAGACATGGCCGGGGCTCTTGCCACACCAGCCCTGACCAGAACCCTCATCTGATCTGCCCCCTTCAGGTTGAGTCGCAGGTTTGTCTGACTGGAGGTGAAGGCCACCTGAGCCAGCTGATCAGGATTGAGGGAGTCAAGCTGACGCACGCAGGCTGTGAGGCATGCCAAAGCCAGTTGTGGACATGCTTGGCGCATCACAACTGTCTTGTTGCATGATCCCAGAACCTGTATGACAGACTCAGCCTTTGTGACTGCAACAATGGAGGGAAAAATGGCTTGGCATGCATGTGCTGATGCCAGCTGTACACATGCTTGGCGCAGCACTTCTGTGAGCCCAGAACCTGGTGTGACAGTGCAGCATCTGTGAATGCAACAGTGGAGTCTCTGACTATGGCTTGGCATGCACATTACCTGCAACAGCTGTGTAGCAGTGAATTGATTTGGCATGCCTTGCAGGCTGTTCTTGACAGCATGAGATACCATGATTATTGAGCGGGTGAGTGCATGCCCTGCGCCAGGATTCCACCTGTTCATCTCTACCAAGCAGTTCAGTGTAGCCAGTTGCTCCTGCACAACAAGGCATGCCATCTGGGAGCCATCACAGGCACCCATAATAGGGCTGGTGTAAACAGATTTTGGTAGGTTGATTGCAATGTGCAGGGCCTTTTTGTGTTGCTGATTGCAAGCTTCGATGAATACAAGCTTTGAGAATAAATATGCGCAAGCAGCTATGAAGCTTCGCTGAATATCTTCCAACATGGAGTTCCTAACCAATTGATTGACATTCACAGCTGGGTCAGCTGCACTTAACATCAGTGTTGAAGGCAGAAGAAGACAGCCAATATGCACTCCTGCTAAGGAAAAATGCATGAAGGTAGGCAATTCTCTTGAGGCACAATGCGCACCTGCACAGGCAGCTTGGAAGGCTCCAAAGCCCATGGCTTGATCAGACCTTCGAAAAAGGCATGTGTGACCACTGCTGCCTGTTCTCTGCCTGAGCGCTGCTTGTAAAGCTGCATTAGCACGACTGGCAGGACCGCAACCTCTGATGGGTTTAGCATCTCTGCATCACGCACTAGCTGCAAACATAACACCCACAACTTTCCAGTATTCAATGAAGCAAGATAGGCGGCCATGTCCCACAAGTGCTCTGTTGCAAAGGATGTCTAAAGGGGTTGCCTTGTGTTGTGACTGGCTTCAGGATAGGCATCTGCTGCCTGTACAGGTATGGGTGAGAACTGACCCAGCACACACCTCAAAAAGGTCTTCTATCCTTTGAGCATCCTGGAGTCTCTCAGCGAACTTGGCACGCTGCGCTGCAGTTAAGGTTACTGCTGTCTGGTTTTCACCAGTTTCGTCAGCAGGGTATGTATCTGGGAGCTGCTTTGATGGTGACTGCTTGCCCTTGCCCTTACGGCTGCGGCTTGCAGACTTGATGATGACCTGTTTGTTGTTGACAGGCTCTCTGACAGAAGCCCTGAGCAGGTACTGGTCCTACATGAGCAACGAAAGTTTTGCATGGATGCAATGCTTGCAAGCTGAAAGCGTTGGGAAGTATCAGCAGCAGCTGTGCCAGGCGTGCCTTTGTGCTCGACGAACCGGCAAAAGCGATACACCTTCCCCTACTTTTGCATGCATGTCGCGAGCGCAGCCTGCACAGCTCACAAATGCCGTTGAGCTGGTGGAAGGCAATTTTACAGTATGCCAGAGTGGCAGCAGCGGACTTGGACATGCCTAGACAAGGTTCTTGCGCGCTGACAGGAGTTGCTGCTGATCTCACGACACGTCTCGAGTATGACGTCGAAGGAACCAAGTGCTGTCATTCCCGCTGTAACCAGGCAATGCACGCTTAAGCTGACAACCGGACAACCAAGTTCGCCCCCGTCAATTAACCTGATGCGAGACGCCCTGGAGGTGTAATGCAATCTCTGCAGAGTTGACCATGCAGCTGATCATGATCACGATGACTACTGCTGTGCAGAGATGCAGAACGAAATTATCGTACTGGCCAGGCCAGTTGATAATTCATGTGGCAGCTCAAGGCCATGCTTGTATGATTGGGTTTGCACACGCACTGGGCTTATGCAGGGACTCCTTGTGCACCGACCTCGTCGTTTACCCTGAATGAGCTGCTCCCTTCGAATTCGTGATAGGGCACACCTCAGGGAATTTCTGCAAGACAGGCTCAACGGCAAAGCCTCTGGCTTCCGAGATGCGCACTTGGATGCGATGATAAAGCAGGGATTGAACAGTGAAGACCGACTGGCAAAAACAAGCTGGTCAGAGCTGTCTCAAAAAGCGGTGCTGCCACGTGTGCTGGTACAGGTTTTGTTAGAAGCATACAATAGCAATGCTCTGAATGGACCAGGTACTCA
>JAABUK010001503.1_pt1 | contig 43996 bp, 48 predicted proteins | sample 5559141 | NCBI WGS metagenome assembly JAABUK01 (sample SAMN10711869, study PRJNA513367) | rock metagenome | isolation source: Antarctica rocks | place: Antarctica: Victoria Land, Pudding Butte nord | collected 2016-01-03 | reverse complement strand
TTTCTAAGATAAAAAAGATTGAAGATCTTGATAAATATACTTATTAAGTACTTTAAATATTAATTATATTAAATTCTACTTAGAAGTCTTAATAATTATATTAATCTTATATATTAATACTTCTAAATAGTTTAATATATAATTACTTTTTATTTAAATTAAAGACTTTTAATAATAATATCTTTAAATAGTTTAATAAATCTTATAATTTATAATTATATTCTTATATAAAAAGCGTAATTATTATATAAAGTTATAAGTATACTTAGACTTAGGTTATAATTAATTATTAATCTAAGTAAATAAGATTTATAAAATATAAATTCTTATATATCTTTAATTCTTAATTTATCCTTATTATCTTTATTTAAAACCTTTGTTTAAAATCTTTATTTAAAACCTTTATTTATAACCTTTATTTATAACCTTTATCTATAACCTTTATTTATAACCTTTATTTATAACCTTATTATATATATTTAATTATATGATTTATAATATAATAGATAAAAAAGTTTAGTTTGAATTAAATAAGGCCGTATCCCCTCCGGACTTTTAGCGTCCCCCTCCGAGCTGATTCCTTAAAATGATCGCGGCTAGGGCTCGCTTAACGCGCTTAGACACAACTACCTCTCAAAGCTGTTTCTCCCCACCATCATTGCTCACAGCTCAAGGTACTTCTGATCGTCCATTGCCCTTTAGTCAGCTGGACGCTGGCGTAGCTGTTGATCCTATGAATGCTATACAAGATTCGGGCTTCCATATCAAACGCTTCGTCTTTCTCCTCAGTCTACCTTTGATCTTCCTGGCTCTGAATCAGTCGCCTACCTTCTCGGCTCAGGTCAATCTCCTGTTGGAGAAGTTTTGCTCCATGGTGCCAGCACAATACTGTCCCATTGGTGCCTCAGCGTATGAGCGTTAGCAAGCCTGGTCAAGCAGTCTACTCGAAAGGCTTCATCTTCATCTTACTTCTACCTCTCATAGTCCTGGCTCTGAATAATTCCTTTTTCTCTCGCCTCAATCTCTTGTCACGACAGTTCTCCTCCACTGCCCCCGTACTACTTACGCAGCAGCCCACTATGCACGCTTATCGCAAAGAACTGCGCGTCGCCGAACTTGCAGTTCAACGAGCGTGTCTTCTCACCCAGAAGGTCTTCCACGAAAAGGCCAAGGGAACTCTCTCAAAAGATGACAAGTCACCAGTCACGATTGGCGACTTTGGAGCCCAGGCTCTGATCATCCATGCCATCCGAAAGAACTTCCCTACAGACGAGATCGTGGGTGAAGAAGAGGCTAGCTCGTTACGAGAGAACAAAGATCTTGCACATCAGATATGGGAGCTTGTGAAGGGAACCAAACTAGATGACGAAGCTTCAGAGGATATGATTGGAGGTTTGATAAAGGACGAATGGCAGATGCTACAAAGTATTGACGAGGGCAAGGGTGCCGGTGGCGTAAGTGGAAGGATATGGGCCTTGGACCCGGTTGATGGCACGAAAGGCTTTCTGAGAGGTGGCCAGTACGCCGTCTGCCTCGCTCTGATTGACGACGGACATGTCAAGGTCGGAGTGCTGGGGTGTCCGAATTTACCAATCGACGACTCGGCCCCACTGTCAGCAGACGTGGGCAACGGCGAGGGTAGAGGGGTGCTCTTTTCAGCTTCATTAGGAGGCGGAGCTACAAGCAGACCTCTGAGCCGTGGTGCTCTTGAGCACGGTCAGCATATCCACATGAAAGATGTCCCAGATATCAAGCACGCCACCTTCTGCGAGAGCGTCGAAGCCGGTCACTCCTCCCACGGCGATCAAGCCGAGATTGCGAAAAAGCTGGGCATCACGAAGGAGAGCGTACGAATGGACTCGCAGGCCAAGTATGCCTCGATTGCGAGGGGCGCTGGAGACCTGTACTTGAGACTACCAGTCCGAGCCGATTACCAAGAGAAGATATGGGATCACGCTGCCGGAGATCTGATTGTGCGGGAAGCAGGCGGACACGTTACGGATGCAGAGGGGAGGAGATTAGATTTCAGCAAAGGGAGGACTCTGAGCGAGAACAAGGGCGTGGTGGCTGCGCCAAAAGCTGTACACGAGCAAGTTCTGGATGCGGTCACGAGTGTACTTGCATCTAAATGACTAAATGAAAGATTATCTGTTGCAATACCTCCGTGATTTGATGCACTATCTCAAATACATGGGAAGAGTGGTGCCGTACGGAGGATGACACCGAAAGTCTTGAGCAAGCGCCAAATCTCCAGGGGATCAGGGTGCCTAAGATTCTAGCTTGCTTCCCGGGATCTACGTACTGACAGGGTAGCTGTCCTCCCAGCTCATCAAGAGGTTGGTGCACCTCCCGTCAGCGCCAACTCAAGACTTTTAGTGTGATCCTCTGTACAGGAATTCATTCTTATTTATCTATGAAAATAAGACCAACTTTTCGTCCTCCAGAGGACCTAGTGCAGTGGCACTAGCTTGGGACAATTACTACAAAGTCCACAATTTCTAAATTGACGGCGGAACATCCTGATGGCGGCCGCGGCGGAGACTACTGTAAAACCTTCTGGGTTCTCGTAGGGACGACAAGTCCTGAGCTTTTGCTACTTTGAGGGTTCGAATCCTGGTAAGGGGTTTTGCTTGAAGTGAATTTCAATTTTGACTTATGTGAGTAGGGGATGGAATGCTGATGTTTTACTGGATTAAGCCTGGTTTGTGATGGGAAGGGAGTGAGGATAGGATCTTATGAATGAGATTTCGTGTGGATGTGTTTGATATTTTGTGGTTAATAGTTGCTCCCGTGCGATCAAGGCTCTTGCCGTTTGCATACTCGACCAGTGCAGTCTCCAGTCCAAAGCTTACCACAATCACTGTGAGCGTGGATGCATCACAAACACCCAATCGGACTGACATCAACCCCAACTCAACTACAAGACAGCACAAAAACGAAACCTAGCCCGAGAACTTTCCCATACGCAAGCCACCATCCTAATGTCCCGGCGGAACCGCAGCAATGACTCTAATAATCCACTCCGAAGGCTCACCCGGGAAATTCATCTTCCTCTGACCGCCCAGATACCCCGTCTCAGCCCTAACGCATTGATCCACGATCCGAGCCGAATAGAGTCCCATCCAAAACTCTCTGAAATCCTGCTGGACAGCACCCGCTCTAGCGCGCATCTGAAAGATGCAGTTGCCGTTTCGCCGCACGTACATCGCACCGGGCGTGTATGTCCTTGGCTTTATGAGATCGGGTGAAATGAAGATGGCGAGGACGATTGGATAACAGTCCTCGAGGACCTGGTGCTCGCTGGGTTAACGAATTGTTTTCTGGAGAGGAAGATCTTCCTAATTTGTGTATCTCTTGCGATTTGAAGAGATGGCTGCATAGTGGAGATTCGATGGGCTGGGAGTTGTGGCTTACTATGGGGTGGTATTGGTAATGTGATAGAGACGGCTGGACATGACACCGTATGTCCGTATCGTACTGAAGGTCCTTGGCTGAAAACGTATCGTTCATGAATGTGGAAAGGGTCGCATTGAGCGAAGAGTTGGGAATTGACGATAGATCGAGGCCTTCATCATTCTGGAATGGCTCGATTGATTGCACAATTGGCAGCAGGGCGGGTAGAACTGCTGGTAATAGTATACTAAGGAACAAGAACGATTTTGGAAAGTCCATATTTTCCGAACGCTCTTGTCTGTGAGCGCTTTATAGATGACGTTAAATCAGAATATGTCGTACACGTACACGTACACGTTTAGCGTCGCATAATTGTCCGGAAAGTCCTCACGTTGAAACTTGGTCCCGCACCTCTATATGCGCAACAAATTGGAAGCGCATGCCATACAAGCGATGTGCGAGGTTGCGAACGACGATCTTGTTGTTGCTTCAGATTATAAGCAGGCTGGCAATTCCTTCAAAATATCGTCCCAGCCTTCGTATGAACTCGAACGCTTAGGCTAAACATGCTTATGAATGTCATTATCGCTTTTGACGTTTTGGCAGATATCGGATGTTCAGGGTTAAGTGTGATGTATACTCCTTGAAGGTGTGCTTTGAGTATTGTGTTAGTCTTTGGTGGCTGGACTGCTCCCGAACGGCGCAGAGAATTGAGAGATACAAAAGATTGTTGTTGTCGGAGGGCATAAGTAAATCCATATGAGCATCGCTACTATAGCTTTTGCAGCCAAAGAGCTAGCGTTTGGTGCTGAGGCAGCTTCTTCTGGTACGGGTTGATGTGAACATATAGCGAAGCCCCCAATTGGGGAGAAGAGGGCTTCTATTGTTCCCGTCGTTACCTGGTACCAACCTTCCATGATTTAGATTGACCAACAAATATAGCCAGATCAATCTGGGTCAATTCTAAAGATAGTTGTATTGATCAAAAGTCCAGTTCTGTCTGACTCAGAAAGTCGAAGTCTGTGGAATAATTGGTGACGCCAACGCCACCCGAAACTCACCCCCTGAGCCCAAAAAGGCTTGTCCACCCAGATAGCCGGTCTGTTCCCTAAGGCACTTATCTGCAATCAAAGCGGCCGCCCGAGCGATTAGGATCGGTTGGAAGATTTGCAGCGAACGTGGCCGCGGACTGCTCATAGCGATGATGACTTGATTGTCCATCCAATGTACGGAACCTCTTGGCGGGATGTCCCATTGTCGGGGTGTCATGGCATCGTCTTCGATCATTATCTTCTGAAGGACCTCGCAATGATCATCGATAACGATGCGACGGACGACCGGCAGAGTCTCAGCTTGGTTTGTGAAGCATTGGATGATGGGAGTTGAAACGTTGAGAAGCGTCGACATGGTTGAGCGGTCCGGCGAGGGCGGTACAAGAAGGGGTGAGATATTAAACAAGTCTGATGCTGAGGAAATTACGAGCGACCCTGAGGGTGTGGCTATGATGATTTTGCTGAGTAGTGAAATGACACCTACGCAAGCTATCTTCCATGACATGGCGCGAAGCTCATGCACAGTGTAGAACTGTCCCACGGGGAATGCGTCTTTCAAGTCCAGAATACGGGGATGAGAAAGACAAAACTACTTGATCATAGCAATTGATATTGCCGACGAAGCGCACGGTCGCGGGTCAACGGAGACCCGCATGGATACGGATGTTATCGTTCTCAAATCCTGGCGATCTCTTGAGCCTTTACACAGCTAACATAAGAATATGCAATAGATGTAGAGTAAGCTCTAGAAGGTTATCAATATGGACCAGCTATACACGGCCGTCACTTGGAGCCTAGGTCATCGATCGTCGTGAGGCTGCTGCAGGACTGCTTTGGTAGATGATGGCCGCGGAATTCTTTGCACAATGATTAGGCCCAGTGGATGGGACAACAAATTGTGAAAGAAAGAGGAAAGATAATATCAATTCAATATGATACTGCCGTAGCAGGTTAGACCATGGTCTTAGATTACCCGTACCACCGCCAAGGAACGCTAGGGACTTCTAATTTCAGCTACCTCGGTCAAACATTCAACACTCAGCGACTCACCACGAGATGACACGATACAATTCTTAATGCACGACATACTTGTAGCACTGGATTACATCCATAATGCTCCAGAGAATAGAACGGAATACATCCAGGTTGCCTTCCACCTGCGCGCTGATGATTTTCTTCACGACGGCCCTAGTTTTGCCGGGGTGTGCGGGGGGGAGCCTCAGGAGGCGGAGCAAATCCTTCCAATCCTTCCACGGCACATAGCCGTAGAATAGCATATGGTGCGTGGTCGCCATCATGTCTGCACTCCATCCGCTCTCTTCTCATCCCTCAAGCAGACATATTCAAGGGAAAAGAAGAGGGGGGTTCTCTCTCTCTACTGTCGCCCTTGAAGGAAATACCCAACCACTTCCGAACATCAACACTTCACCGAATTCAACCCTTGCCCAGACCGTCTAATTGTTGCTGTGAGGAACGACAAACATGGACGGTACATCACCATCGCCTCCAAACCACCGTCGTCATTGGCCGAGACGCTCTCATGGCAGCAGGGCCAATGAGATAAGTGACAGTGATGCTGCCGCCAGGAGAAGTCCAAGCCCCGAGCCTGGCCCAACGACGCAGCAGCTCTTGCGCCGCAACTCACTGGGAAGCAGCCAAGAGTCAAAGTTTGCTTCTGCTAAAACAAAAGCACTTCCCACCCGACGCCGCGCACACTTTCTCAAGAACTGGTGGCTAGAGATTGGTGCTTGCTTCATCTTTGTTTTGGCTCTAGCAAGGATGTACGTACCGAGACCCTCTGCCGTCACAAGTAGAACCGCTCCCTTCAGAATCACGACGTATATCGATATCAGAGAGTTGACAGAGATGTTATAAGGCCATTGCGGTAGTGGCTTGTCCTGATGAGGACGCAAGGTAATGATGATCGCAATCAAACGCTTCCTCAGCACCGTCTCGTAATATCAGATATGTACAATATCAAGCGATTTAGCTTTTCATTTTCCCGCATAGGATATCCCTCGTCGAGTGCAGTTGCCCCGCCTTTCCCCGGCCTCTGATTACACATTGCTCTGGGACGGTTGCTGATTCGAGAATCGGGCAGGTCAGCTTAAGTGGCGGTGGTTCAAAGATGACCGGCCTCTTGAAGACATCGTGAATTATGATTCAGCTAGTCGTGGACCTCTGGGTGCCCTCAAACTCCTTTGGCAACTTGGCCTGCGACATCCCCTATCCTCTTGTGGAGCTCTGATTACTATTCTGATGCTTGTCATTGATCCCTTCGCACAACAGATCATACGCTATTATGGCTGCGATCTGGTCGTTCAAGGTCAGGAGGCCACGATACCTCGAACGAATCTCTACATATCTGATGGTACCCATATTGGCGCTGGACTCATTAATATTCCGCCTGAGCTGCAGTCTGCCATAAACGCAGGAATCTTTTCCCCAGGTGGCGGCGTGACTCCAAGCTGTCTGACAGGAAATTGCTCGTTCACGCAGCCGTACAGCACGATTGGCTACTGCGGCGGCTGCAAAGATATCACAGATGATCTCAAATTCATCTTCGAAAATGCCAGCACTAGTGACTCAGGGGTAGCAAGTGGATTCAGCAGGTCAGCTGAGAGCATCGTATCTTACCTTCCATCTGGTACATCCATCAATTCCACGGGGACTCTTACCACCAACGAAGGCACTGCAAGCAATAGTGTATGGAACCTTGCAACAATGAACAGCACATTTGCCATGCAAAGTGTGCAAGGAAATGGCCAAGGAAACGAATTGGAGATCATTGTGGCGCAAAATCCCTACTTTCGTGACCCGGTCAATGCTCCCCTGTCCTCTACCTTGAATGAGACCTGTCAAAGCGGAAACGATACATGGCAGTGCAAAGGCTATGGTGCAGCAAGCTGCACGATGTATCCTTGTGTGCGTACCTGTAAGCGAAATAATTTTTCCCATTGCGAGTAGTATGTGGATTCGCAAGGCATGTTTCACAGGTCTTGACTCTTGGGCTCGTCAATCTCTCAAAAGTCGCGCGTCCACAGGTCGATACTGAATTTGAAATCTTACAGATAGAGCTTCGGTGTCAACTGGAAGTTTTCATGAGACTTGAGTTTCGGACTCAAGTGCTGGTATTTGGGGCTTTTCGGATCAGTCGCTGGGGGCTGGCAGATACTACCTAGCCACTGTTGATACAGAATGCTTAGACCCTTTCGAGCGGAGCTCGTTAGTTGGCGAGGGATATACGTCGTTGACCCGAGCACTCGGTGGCTCTCCTACAACCTGACATTCGATCCAACAATCGTTAGTAATTCCTCGTACCCCTCGTCGATGCTGGCACACGGATGCCTGTATGCCTTCGATCTGTTTCTTGATATGAGCCTCTGGAACAGCTACCTCGACTACTTCTTCAACGGCACCATCAATGGAGCCATGGACGAGAACGGCAAAATAGACCCCATCAACGGCCCGCAAAACCTGCAGACCATCTACAATTACGGCAACATCAGTTTCGACCGTGTGAACAGCACTTTCCACGATATCTCCGATACCATGACTACTTTGGTTCGCCAAAACGGCCATAGTAACCAGAGCAAGCCAGCATTCGGCGCAGTGATGCGCAATGACACATGCCTGCAAGTACGGTGGGGTTGGTTGGCGCTTCCGGCTTTCTTGGTGCTGTTGACAGTCATCTTCTTCGCAGCTATGGTAATCGAGACAAGGCCAACGGGCGAGAGAGCGCAGATATGGAAGTCGTCGCCGCTGGCGTTCATCTTCCATGGTTTGGAGGATCCGAATCGTTTGCATCAGAACCGGCCACTAGAAGAAGTCAGTGACATGGAGCATACGGCTAGAGGCATCATGGTGAGGCTGGCGAATACCGACAGAGGGGTCAATTTCGTCGCAGTGGACGACCAAGGCAGTGGGGAGAAGAGTATGCAGGGTCGCGTTTGAGAGATGATCTCGAAGGCGCAGGTATCGCGTATCCCAGGGACATGCAGAGATTTACTTGTATATAACGCTTCGTTGGGCGGATTTGGGCGAGATCGGGCGGACTTAGGTGGGCGAGAATGGGCGGGATCGGGCGAGATCGGGCGAATTTACTCCAGCAGGTGGGCGAGAATGGGCGGGATTGGGCGAGATCAGGCGGGTTTACAACAGCAAGGGGGCGAGATTGGGCGGGCGGGCGACCGCCCACATAACTTCCGCCCATACGCCCGCCTATACAAAATCTCGCACACCAAATGAATCTCGCCCGCCCGCCCGCCCGCCCAGTCTCGCCCGCCTGAATCCACCAAACCGCCGACACGTTCGCCCGCCCAAATTCACTCCCCCAAATTTGCCTATTCTCGCCCGCCCAATATGAGTTTAGGCGGGCGGGCGGGCGGCGAGAATGGGCGAATTAGGCGGGTGAATTTGGGCGGGCGGGCGGGCGAGCGCAGAACAGCAAAACCAGTCACTATAGTAATTCACAAGGACACTCACGGCTTAGCCCTCGAGAAGATCTGCACCGGAATACCAATCAACTCGGTCTTGAAGCCGTCGGGATACTGCACGAGGCTCCTCGAATTTGGGAGTTTGCCCACATGCTTCGTTGAATGAATGTCAATATGCTTACAATCTTCCCCGCGTCATCGAGCGTTACAACCGCTTTTTTATTGGGTAGCTTTACCTTGGATCTTTTACAATATGAATGCGTGTATGGCCCCTACTCTGTCCCTCGAGCAATGATGCATCCATTTACCACAAACTTGCATATTATTTAACTATCACACGATCGAGGTGCTTTGCGCGCTCCTTATCTTGAGATCCCTCAAGAGCATCCCCCCTCATAAAGGAGTAATCTGAGCCGGCTGCCGCGTTCTCTCGTGATTGATTCGAGTTGCCACCTCGCAACCAAAAAAAATCCTAACCTGAAAAGGATTGGTTGAGATATCCCTTAAACTCGAGGCGTCCTCAGTCAATATACCTTTCAGGCAGGCTATACAATTGCGGCTCCGTTGGTATCTACCTCTCGGCATGATCTAGCCACCACTGGCCAATCGTGTTGCGTACGATCTCTTTTGGCCGAGGATTGTTAATGCTTGATCAAAGTAGATGTCGCATTACATGTACATGATGTTACTGATAGAATGAGTCCCCTACTGGGATGTGTGGGACGATGTGGGTAGTAAGAAGAAAGAGGGTGTTGGGTGAAAAAAAATGGTCCGTAAGGGAAGCAAAATCTTCTAGGCTGTAATGGAATGGACATGTGGTAATACATGGAGACGTGAATGGTATATTACACTCTCTAACTCTCTAAGATCCGAGAACCTTCGACTCTCCACTCAACTGTTATGATATGCAGAACCACAAGAGGCTCACGTCAGCCACTCTGGGTCTGCGTCCTCGTCATCCGGATCATGTGATAGCAATGAGCCTTTCTCGTCGCCCGAGCTTTCGGACTTTATGGACCGTTCCCTCACGTCCTCGTTCTCTGGTGGGGAAGGGAATGTTGTCGATGGGTGAGACATGAGTGGCGGAAGTGTTGTTGTCGACTCAGCTGGTAGGTCTCTTGGTTTCAGCTCAGCAGGTCCATCATCTGGGCTGGGGGTTGCTGCGTCTTGCGTGACGTCCGGAGATTGAGCCACATCGCTCGTCTCATACAGCTGCTGCAACATCACCGCCTCTTCGAGCTCGTCGTCCGGTAGATCTGGGACCGCTGGGGGTGGGGTATGGTCTTTGGTCGAGACGGTGGTCAACTCGAGCGCCGGTCCATTGCTATTAGGCTCACTAACTGTCACGTCCCCATCTGGCAAATAGCCAGCACCCTGCGGAGTATCCTCTTGGTCATCCTCATCAATATGATACGGCGTCTTTTCGTCCTTCGCGTTGATCTCCTGAAGTGCTTCTTCGGCGTCTGCGTCAGCATCGTTGACGAGGAAGCCGCCACCGTCGTCGTCCTCTAAATTGTCAATGAAAGGATCTCTTGGTCGTGTTGGGTCAACCTCATATTGTACGGGTAATTCTCCAACTTCGTTTTCCGGCACAAAACCACCACTGACGTCGTCAACCATATTTGCCCAGCCCTTGGCGGGAATACTCCCTGCGGTCGGCTGAACGTCAACTTCAGCATCACGATCAGGTAAAAACCCGCCCCCCTCTCCTTCGTCGTCCTCCTGATCAGCTCTTTCCAGCTCTTCTTGCATGGCAGCCTGTCGTTCGCCTCGTTCACCTTCAACATCATAGCCCTCAATCCGCTCCATGATTCTCAGACCAGCCAGCATTCTCTTCCACATTCTCAGCGCCTCAAGGCTTTTCCTCTCTTCTTCTGCTCTTGCTCGATCATCTTCAAAGGCTTTGATAACTTCTTCAACTGCCTCCCTATACTCAACGGCTACCACAGCCCCCTTTGTGACGGCAGTACCGTGTCTACCCTTGAACAGGAATCCAGTGACAGCATCTGCGTAGTCAATGCCGATAATCTTCGCGGCTCGCGCAGTCTCTGGGTGCGGTACATGAACGCCGCCCAAGGGCACCATGCTTGGAACATAGACATCAAGGTTACCGTAAACATTCTTTGGGATTCGACCATTTACCACGGGAGGCGCCGAGTAGACCGTCGTTTGGTGAGCAGCGTAGAGCGCTGTCCCTGCGTTGTCCTCATCTGCTGCATCCTGGTCCTCGAGATCCAAGCTCAATCCTCGGGTTTTCCGCGCTTGAACACGTTTTAGTGGTTGTTCGCCGGGCTATTCGTGAGTCGTAGGTTAGCTCGGAGGTCAAAGGTTATAAGGGTCAGGGGACTGCAAACCTTGATTTCTCGACCTAGTCTGTACCATTTGTCTGCGCTTTTGACCATGTGGACATCTCTGCGACGGAATACTGGCTCCAATGAGTTGATCTTGCCAGCTCGTCCAGTCCCCACCTTACCAACTTCTCGTCTTGGATGAATCACCTCATGTCTTCTCAAATGTCTCTCCAAAGCGTAGTACGGATGATTCTTGAAGTCTTGCACATTCCTAGGCATCGGCTCCGCGGCTTCTTTGGAAGCCAGCTCTGCATCTTCGACTTGGTCTCGGTCGAAGCTGTGAGATCTCTTGTACATTTTCAGTACTCTCCGCCACCACCTTTCTCCGCCATTTGTCACTTCGATCCTTCCTCTCCTTGTCTTTGCATTGTAGGCTTTGGCGTATCGCTTGGTGACATCACGAGCAGATCCGTCATCCTCGAAAGCTACAACGTAGCTCATATGGTTCTCCGGCTCGCCTGCAGGTGGCTCGAATTTAGAAGGCTTCGCGATAGTCTGGGTGATAAGCGGGTCTACTGGAACCCATTTCTGTACCGCTTCATTGAAGGCCTCAACCCAGTAGATGGGATACTTGGATTCTCGGATGGGTTTTCGTCGCTCTATTATCATTAGCTGGCTGTTGTATACATGGAATGGCTATACTGACTTCTGGACGGAAGAGCCTGCATTGCTGACGCTATTTGTACCATTTGTGGGGATCGCGATGCTGCCGTGTGTCCTTCTTCACTTTGACCTTCTTTGTAAGCATTGGATCCAACGTTGCTCGGTTCAGCCATTGCGTTCTCTGCATGACTCGAAGCTCGAGCCCTTTCCTTTGCTAATCGTCTCGCACGTGATTCCACTTGGTGCAGCTCGACTTTCTGGGATGGCTGAAAGGGAAGCGGCTGTAACGAGCAAACGAGCCTCGCATCTACACCAGCTGAACGTAACATAGCACAGAAGAGCTGTGCACCAATGTCACGTGAAGCTTCTAAATGGTGGGCAGCCTCTCGGAAATCTGAAATCTGCATTGGGAGGTCGATATCATTCGGGGGTTGCAGCTGGGGATGCAATATAAGTACAATATTCCTAAGCGTATAGTAGCGGCAGAAAATAGGGAATTTGAAAAGAGCGTACAAGTGCCAGTGTCTCTGGGCTGTCTGCCCACCTTGGCTTGGCCATGCCTCGCGAGGTTACCTTGAACTCCCCTTTGAAAGCGTCGCTGGCTTGCGTCAAACCGTCCATAAACGATCGGGATCGCTGAAATTGTGAATTATTCTCGTCGGGGTTGAGGTAGGAGATGTTCTTCTTTGTCAAAAGCGTTCCAATAATGGTCTAAGAAGGGCGATTGATTTCAGCAGACGGAAGATAGAGAGACAAAAACGCTGAACGCCTACATGAACATCGATATCGTTACACCAGTGATTCCGAAGATAGATATGCGCAAGTAGACTGCACAGATGCACTTTGTGGATTTCCAGCCTAAGCTTCTTGTCTTCAACCGTCATTGGCTTACGCTTCACATTCCTATGGGATGGGACGTTGTGCTCGCCGTCGCCTCCTAACACCAGATTGAGTTGCCCACTATCGGGGTCTTCAGGCTCTGGCGTGTCTTCATGCATTTCGTGATCTCTGATCTCGACCTCTTCCCAGTCCATATCACTAGCCGCAGAGTCTTCAGACTCAGTTTGAATTATCCGCTGCGGGGTAGGTTCTACATCTTCGAACAAATCATCGAAGTCGCTAGTATCTGCAACCCTGCTGCTGTGATCGGACTGAAGAGAAGGACTCCTTTCATTTCCCTGAGTGACGATACGTCCACCGACTCGGCGACGCTTTACTGGTCGATCCTCTTCACTTCTGTGTGTAGGTGACGAGGAGACAGCATCGACTAGCATCTCCCTGTACACATCTGGCGGCCCTCCGCTTGCAGGAGGTTTCCGAGTAGCGGCTGACTTGGCGCCTCTTCTGCCTCGAGCCATGACAACCAAAGTGATCGCTTGAACGCTTGTCTTGAAGGCACATGAAAGTGCAATTTAGGAAAAACTTATGAAGTCTACACGTTGGCTGGCTTGCGGTAAATGTAGGAAGCAATTATGGTAACAAGTCACCTCAAGGTCCGGTCATGAGGGGAACGCAACGCAGCATCGCTCGCTAGGCCCAAGGAACATTTCATACCTTCATAGTTTTTCCTCTGATCGATAGTGCGATTACGGTTTGGACGAAACGAAGTATTGCTGTGTCAGCAGATCTGGGGATATTCATCGACGTCACGAGCGCGTCCGGCGTGTCAAAAATGGCTTGGCATTCAACTCAACTTCAAGTAATTGACTTCTCTCCACGAACTTCAAACGACAAACATGCCACTAAAATCGAAAAAGCGACGCTCGAGTGGCAAGTTCTACGAGACAGTGCCAAATACCAAGCAAGCTTACCTTCCAGCGCCTAGGCAAACGATCAGAGAAAAGCCGCCAACATGGTCGGCACTCCCGAAATACCAGCAGACAATCACGCAGATGAACCCGTTCTATGCGATTTACCATCCAGAGTCTGAGAGTGACGCTCTGCAAACCGATGGAGAAGAGGAGCCAAGCTACGTGGCATCGCCTGTGGGGAGAAAGCGAAGGCGTATCATCGCAGAGGAGGCGGCCGAGCCCAAGGAACCATTCACTCGGAAGATGAATACAAGAAGCTCAGCGCGCAAAGCCGCAAAGATAGAGCCTCAGCTTCAAACGAAGCGTGAAGAAATAGAACTAACAAATAAGAGGGGAAATAACAAACCCTCAAACCCTCGCCCAACAGCAACACTCATGCTTCCGCCCGTGACTCCTCGTACTTGGAGGAAGAGAGAGATTCCGTCATCACAGTCGCCGGCAGACTCCCCTCTATCCACGCAAAGCCGACGATCAGCTCGAGGTTACTCAAGATCACCGCTGAAGGAAAGGTCCACGAATGATACTTTACTCGCACTATCTACAAGCAAGGGTGTGTTATGGAAGAGGAAACTGGAGGTGGAGGATAGTATGGAGAACGAGGAAGAAAACAGTCTGATATTTTCACGACTCAGACCGAATACTGAACCCGTGCTCCCAAATAACACGCCGAAAGGCTCTGCTGAGAACGACAACTCTATTTTGGCAACACATGAAATTGCTACTGGATGGAGAAGTTCTGGTGAAGTGGCAGATTCAAGCCAGCGCCGAGATTCCGAAGCCAATCTTTCCAGTCCTATTGAAGGTGCGAAAGTTACGAAGGAAATATTCGATTCAGATTTCGCTTACGATGGAGAGGATACCGATAATGAAAGCATAGACTTGGGTCAGAGCTCTGCTCCATTACCTGGTGAGCTAGAGATGAATGCACAGATTTCCAAAAATGATGCACCCAATACAGCCAGCTCCCCTCAGAAGCCCCCAGAAGGCCGAGGCTGTTCAGACAATCCTCCGGCACTAAATAAAAGTATGGAAGACGACATAACCACTCCATGCAAGCAACGCTCGGAATCAGAAGAAGCATCCGCCCAACTCTTCTCCGACCTCCAACGCGCCACACAGCCTGGCGATCTACAAACAGAATCACAGTACGAAAACGCCTGGCACTCCTACCACCCAGCAGATACCCCCAACGACAACATCAATGACAACGAACACCTACCCTCATCACCCCCCCTCGAAGCCGAAGAACCATACTCAATGCCAGCACCAATGACAATACCGACCCAAATCCTCCCCCCAATTGCAACGCCATTCAACCGCCCCATTCCTCCCTCACAAGCAACAACGACAGACATCACGCAGCCATCTCCACGGAACATGCCGTCGTTGTCTTCGTTGACTTTTCCATCTTCTCCTCCGCCTATGCCGCCACCGCTTTCATCTCCGTCGGAGAGCCGCAAAACGGGGGATCCATGGATGGGATTTGAGTGGAATGGCATGAGATTGACTGATAGTCAGCTTTTGCCGGAAAGTCTTATGAATGATAGCTATCTTGGCCCGCCTGGTGGATCGGGGATGAGTCAGGAAGATTTGGAGGAATGAGCAGTTGTGATATCTTGTATCTCTCTGGATAGATGAGGGCTTCAAACGACTGACGAAGCCATTTTTCAATATCTCCGAGAATTCGAGGTCTATTACACGCCACCCAGATCACGTTAAACACGTCTCAATAATACTATATGGCATAAGTCCTCGATTTGATCCAACAGGACGACCCCGAAGATCTCAACTCAAATACAAATTACCCAAACAACCTCAAACCCCCCTCCACCCCCTCCATTCCCTCACCCTCCTCACCGCCCTCCCCATCTCCACCACCACCAACCCCATCATCCTCGCCCAACCCAATCCTCCTCCCAAGCAAACTCCCAAAAAGCTCATTCCGCTGCCTCTCCCCCCAACTCCCCCTATCATCCGGCGCCATAAAATTCTGCAGCTTCTCATGGACAGTATATCTCATCTTCCGTCCTTTACTAGCCTTGGTATCAATCTGCTTTCTGACTTTCAAATCGCGCTGGCTGGGGAGGGAGGGCAGATCTGCACTGCCATTCGCAGTCGGCGTGTGTATGGAAGAGTCAGCCATGCGCTGATCGACTAGTTCGCGGAGGAGGAGGGTGTAGAAGTCTGCGTCGTCGTAGATTGTTGGGTCTGCGGTGAGTCGGGCTGCGGCTTGGACGGGTGCGCAGCTTCTTGGTGTTCTGGTTTTGTTGACTAGTTTTTCTCCGTTTGTGCCTGAGAGTTGCTGGTCTAGAATGTTGGTGAGAGGCTGCTGTGTTGGTGTTTGTGAGAATTTGTTGGCGCGTGGGAGGGCTGCGGCTGGGTTGGTCTTTTGCGACCATTTTGTTAGATTTGCTCGGCGGCTGGGGATGAGAGAGTCTTCCTGAGCTTTCATATGTTCCCAGAGATCCGAGGGAGTGGAAGAGGAGGTGGCGGAGAACGGCCGCTTCTTCGAAGTTGAGGTTTGTAGAGAGGAGCGTAGCGAGGAGAGGGTGTTCCAGAGATTTAGAGCCGCAGTCTCGGCGGCAAGTATAGTTTCGGTGTGGTCAAGTAAGGTAGGATCTGAGGTGGTCATAGAGTTGGTAGCAATTAGAGATTTCTGCAGCTTAATTCGTGTATTTAGTAGCGTATCGAAGGTAGTTCGCTGCTTTTTGATGGCCCGGCCCTTCTCAACGTCTGCTTTTGCTGCTTTTGAAAGGGATGCTGCAACTGTTTTCTGCTCTTCGGCCATCATCTTGCGGAGGGCTGCTCGGTCATCTGCCTTTGGCTCATCGGACTCATCGCTGATGCTAGTGTCATCGCTGTCGTTCCCTGCAGAAGTCACTTCGCTGTCTCCTTCTATATCATCAGATATGTCCTCCGTTTTCCGGTCTGAACCACTCGCCAAGTCCTCGAAACCAGCAGCAGAAGTATCAACATCCTCATCCTCATTCTCAACTTCTCTGTCCAGACCATCTGCTTCCTCATCTTCAAAGCCCGCTTCCTCGTGGCCCAATTTGGCCTTTTTGCTGCCTCTGAAAGTGTAGCCTTCGAAATTGCGTTCGTCTCCACTTTCGAACGCTTCGTCGCTATCGATCTCACCGTCTTCATCGATGTTCTGATCTTCGATATCATCCTCTGGATCCGCAAATACCTCATTGCCCGAATCTTCCTGCTCACTTCCTTGACCAAATGGTCCATCATCGTTCTCCGCTTCTAGTACATCTCGACTTATCTTCGAGCCAGCATACTGAACTCCAAGGTCTCGTTGCGGTTTATTAAGCTCACGAAGCTTGCTCTTCCTATTCCTTGTCAGAGGGAGCAAGGCCAGCAAAGAAGCAATGCTTTGTACCCAACATCCACATAATGTGCTCGGGCATCATCTGAACCGCCACCCTCACTCTCTGAGCCACTCTGTAATAGCCCATTATCCTCAGGATCGAGCTCTGCAATGTAACTTTATTAGCAGCGCAGATTCTATGACATTTGAGGTCTCATGGTACCCTTTGGAGTCGGATCATCCAGATCTGCGAGCTGCTCGGCCCAAGATTTGGCTGCTTTCGCTTTCGCCATTGCAATCGAGAATGCGCTACGGATTAGATCTGCTATACATGATGGTCTAAAGAAAAGTTCGTGGTCGCGCCAGACGCCGAAGTTTAGCCATGTCAGTCAACTAGCGCTCCCGTGCGCAAAACATGCACGACATGATGATACCTTCGCACGCTTCGTTGCTTCGGTCGAGCCTGTGCATGTTTGTTACATTCTTATGCCCGTTGTATGCGTGGTTCGCAATTGGATTTTGAACTTTCATTCTTATAGGTTTTGCACGTAGGTTCATTGTAATATTGATCCTACATGCTTGCGCTCGTATGATTCCTCCACGCCCCGGGAGAGCAACGCCATCCAGGCGCTCCCTAACCTCCGTACTCATCTTTACCACTCAAATCAAGCTTTATTGACGTGAGAAAAACGAGTAAGATGATGTTCGTGCTACAAGATACCAAACAGGCAGTGAAAGCACTGCAAATTGCAGACACGCCCAGAAAAGGACCCCTGCGTCATTCCTCGTCATGCCGATCCCCCAGACACCCCAAACCTTGATATTCTTTGTTTACTCTCTTACAAAGTTCACCACCTACCACGTTCCCATCCACCAACTCATCCACACACACAAACACATCCATCCACAACCCCAATCCCCCATCCATTTCAACCACGCCAAACACCCCAACCCAACCTCAACAATGGGCCTCCTAGACGGCCTCCAACACCTCATCGCCTCTTTCTTCGAAATCCTCAGCGGCATCTTCAACACCATCCTTTCCGCCTTCCAATCCGTCTTCAACCTCTTCCAATCCCTCCTCAGCTCAGTCTTCGACCTCATGAGCAGTGCCGTCGGCTTCGTTCTTGGTAACTCTCTCCCCTTACCTTACCTTATCCATATCCCTTCCATCCAAGAGAAGACAGAAGATTAACGACCCAATTTATAGGCAATATCGTAATAATCGGCCTCCTCGTCGCCGCCTACGTAGGCTACTCCGCCTACCGTCAGAAGAACCAAGGGGGAGGGATTACGGGCGGGAAGAAGAGAGCTTGATCATATCCACTCCTACTCCCATCCCGAATCAAGCACCAACACCATCACCGTCCCGAATCAAGATGCGCCAATCTTGAGCGAGGAGCTGTGGTCGGGATATGTAATAATTGATGGAAGGGGGAAGGGTTGATGGAAGGAATAGGATAGTTGCTAGGAATGCGACGATGGACGGGGCGTGGAAGCGTGCTTTCGTAGTTTAGATACCCAGATTATTTAGTAATCGTGTTGTTGTCGGCGGGACGGAATGAGGCATTTTACCCCATGCTCCTTGATCCATCGATCGATTGGCAATGGCTGAGGACTCCACTTCCCTTCCTCCCGTGCGACCCGTACCCTTCGCGTCTGTCGGTAGCTAAATATCTAATCCAACGTCTTGCGATGGTGGAAACACAGCTTCAATGTTTGTCAACTTCGCATTCTTTATCTATGAAAAAATGAACCCGGCCTGCAAAATGCACAGATCGCCAAAATACATGAAATCTATCTACACGAACCAAGCGAGTATCATGCCTCATAATCGATCCGCAGGCCTCCTGCCTTTCCACCTGTGTCATTGAGCCCAGTGATTGTTCTCCACCTCGTCCGGCTTGATGCATGGTCCGGCTTCGGGACTGAACCGTTTGGCCCATATATGCTCCTCTTCAGGTGCAGGCAAGGACAGTCCTCCCATGGCTTCTGTTGGTGTATCTGGGTGGGCAAGCTTTTGTGCGTCGTGCACGGTAAAGCCATGTTTTGCAAAGGACTCCGAGCTCAACGGAACGCCAGCTGATGAGTCTTCAAACTCATTTGGAGATGCACTCGCGTTTAGAAACGTCTCGTAGTCCAGACTATTCAGGTTGCTGGATGAGAGCATCGACGTCTGAGGGAGGCTGGTAAATGACGACGAGCTCAATCGGTCATAGCTAAGCTCTTCAGCCGATGACGATGGCAATTCATGTCGCATGGGGGAGGGTTGAACGTTGTGCGACATGTAGTCTCCAACGTCTGAGAACTCCCCGGAAGATGATGTCGTGAGCCCTGACTGACCAACGTTACTGTGGTCAAAACTTGCATATGACGGTGGCTGGCTGTAGGCGGCGGAGAAAGCTCCATTATCGAGGTCAAGAGCAGACCAGTCTACGGGAGGCATGCTCAACCCTGCAGAAAGTACGGGTGGTTGCTCTTCCGCTGTGTAATAATTGTCAAAGCCGCCGGGAGATTGAGAGTAGTCCCCGAGATCGGAGAATTGGCCTATAGTCTCGTTGTATGCACGGTATGGAAGGTCCAGTGGCGGCACTTGTCCATTGGTGTAGGAGCGAGGTCTCGGTTCTGGAGATCCATGCTCGGATCTAACCAACCGTACTTCCTGCTGAGCACTAGATATAGATTCGTGAAGCTGGGAGTGCGTCTCCTCTTTCTTCCTAATCAATGGCAGGCTGTCCGTGGAGCGTCGGGCGTATTCTGACCCGGGAACGCTATGAGGTATGGGGATCTTGTATGGTAGGCCACATTTATGAGCCGAGTCATTGTGCTTGTGGACCGGCTTGTGGTGACCGTTTGTAAACACAGTCAGCGAGTTTTCGGAACCGGCTTTGAGTAGACGAGGCTTTGAAGAGCTCGCTGATCTTCTCGGAGGAACGACTGGTATATCGACGATCTCGGGTACGGCTTCTAGGTATTCCTTCTTCAAAGCACACGTGCAACGCATCCCATGAGAGCAGCAACATGTCTTCGATTCGGGTGCATCGGACCCAGCGTCGGAATGAAAGTCGCCCGGGTCACTCTTGTTATCGAAGCATTCCTCCTTCGACCCAGCATGCGGCTTTGCCCCGCACTCGCATTGTACATGTGATGCCCTCGCCTTGCGCAAGCCTCTACAGTGAGGGCATTGAGAAACAGGTCTTCCCTTCTTGTTGATGTGCGTGAGAGTCCGGTCTTCGTTCCTGTCAGCAAGCGCCCGCGAGAAGACCCTCTCGGAGCAAGGGAGAGCTCTGAGGCTTACCCGAGTGCTGACAAGTGCTGACTCGGTGCCCTCTCACGCAAGCTTCGCAGGCGAACTTCTCGCCTTCGATCAACATCACCGTGTGCTGTTCAGGAAGGTCGGGCTCTTTGCAGGTCAGCCTCGCTTCGCGGGGCTCCCAGAATCCCAGCCGAGGCAGGGGGGTGAAGAGTCGAAGAAGCTCGAGAGCGGATCAAGCCGAGGGAAGGGGAATCGTGGGAGGCAGAGGCCACGGTCTCATAAGGGTGTGGAAGGAGTGTTGGAGCTACTGTAGAGTAGATAAGATGCTGGAATAGAGCGCCGTTCCCCAACGCCAGAAAGACAATGTGGCTGGGCCTTACCCCATCAAGGAGGCAGCAACGACTGAGGGGCAACCCACGACGATAGTGTATCGTGTAGGCCTTGCACCCTCGACGTAACAGAAGCAATTTAGTTAATGGGAGGAAGGGTGGGGGAGATGTGGGATTTTATACTGGGCGGAAAAGTGCAAGTCAGATCCTTCTGTCGCGTGGCCGGGCTTACAAGGCTGGAATGGAAGATGGGTGTAGACAACACTTTTGTCGCGAGTATGCCTCGAGAGCTGGTTGATGCTATTATGCAGAATGGAAATTCGATGCCGGCACAATCGCTACAGAAACAGCCGCAACCTTGACTCCATTCGGCCGTCTTACCCTAATACGCCCCGAAGCGCCTCCTTGTTTTCTATTTGTGATAAATGCCCGGGCCGCGGAGCAGCGTGTGCGACGTCAGGGATCGTCTGTTGCAACGAGAAAATCTCGGAAAAGGCCTTTGTACATCGTAAGCCAAGACACTGCAGTAAAACAATCCTCTAACTGGGGGGTTGTAGCGGGAGAGTTGGACCTGCTATATTTGGACGCTTATCATATCTTGGCATTGCGTGGAAATCCCGCATTTCCTTTTCCTCTTTTGATATGATCGCTTGTATGTTGATCCTATGGCAGACATCAATGTCGTCTTTGAAGCACCCATATCGTTCACTGCTCGACACGAACCATCGTCATCCGTGCTTCCACCATCGGGTCTCGAGTTCTTTACAGTGAGAGCCGTTCACTTCGATCGCTGCCCTCAAGATCCGTTGCGTTGTCGATCGGCAGGCGGTGAAGGACGAAGATGTTGTATGCTGTCATGAAATCCAAGCAGTCTGACACTTATTCTTTGGCCTGTGCAATGCGATCATGCGTTGATGGTCGAATCGCAGAGGAAGCATTGGTAGATAGCCTTGAACACCGCTGAAGGGAAGACGTGAGCTCATGAAGTGACCATCGAAGAATCTGACATGGCTCGGTACTCGGGTCTGCTGCTGTTCGAATCACAATCGCACGCCAGCATTTTGCTGAAGAAGATGGGCTTTTCATACACAAAGAATGAGCTTAGCTGGAAATGCGATAGGAAAGACGATAGCACCATGGAGGATCAATCCTAGCTATCAAGCGCCGCAAACGTTCTACCACCTCTTTGCTGATTCCCAGGTCGAGAGGGGTTCACAAAGACGACAGTATAACCGCATCACCACATCTTTTCCCCCTTGCAAGGAGTGTTCGCAGCAAGACGCATTTTAAAGCAATAACAGCTTGAAAACCGTAGCCAAGCGCGAGTACAATGGCCAGAAGAAGCAAGAGCTGCCGGCTAGGCCTAAATTCCCAACCTCATAACAGAAGACGCTTGGGCTAAATACTTATACTCTGGTTGCTGAAGACTTTTGCGTAATATGTGATGCAAAAGACGGTGATTAGCTCAGAACAATCAGCTCTGAAGCCAATCACCCTTTTTTCTTTCTGCTCATTGGACTTTGGATCCAATCTTCTTCCGCCAGAACGTCATGTCTCCTCCATTCAGCCATGAATGTTTGAGCGCGTGCTCAAGCTTCTGCTCATGTAAAGCCTCTGAACAAGGGTTGACTTTTACCTCGAGGAGGAACAACACTTACCATAAGGACGATCACATGAGATGCAACATCGAGTGGGAAAGCATGTAATCGTGTTTTACAAAACTCTCCACAGCGCATTCGTCACCGAATAATAATCAAAATGGGTCATGGAACCCGTATATATATCTACACAGCCATTCAAAAGTTAAACAGCACAGCCCACACGCACAAAGATGAATTCAAAGTCAGTGAAACCGAAGAGTATTGATTACTCGAGGGAGCCGAACCAATGCAGACTACGCACTGTTGGGACGAATTGGTTCGAAAGGTCCGACGATGATTTACGATGTCGGACCTCGTGAATGGCAAGGGTTCGGATGGGATCATCTCCACCTACGAAGACCCTGCTGATGTTGAAGGACAGGAGAGTCCTGCTTGTTCGGTTTAATGTCGGTTTTCTCGTCTTACAGGGGACGGCTAGAGGTGTCGCCCTTTACGACATCGGACGCATTGCAAATGTTCAGACGGATCTCACGTGATGTTATGAGCAGGCTGCTATTCAGCATCGATCACTCATCCTCATCCAGCCCCTTCCTACCACCTTGAAACTCGCTCACGTCATACTCTTCAGGGTATTCGTCCAGCAGCCTTCCCAATTCCTTCATCTGCCCCTTACTCTCCTCACTCAGCTCTTCGTAAACGTCCGTGAACATGTTCCTCAATGGTCCCCTTATCTCCTTCTCCGCGGCTCCAAATGCCTTCAGCACATCTTTCCTAATCTGGCTCCTCGCCACCTTTTCTTTCTCCTCGTCCCACATGCCTCCATTCTGCATCCACTTCCGCAAGCGCGTGATTGGGTTATCTCGGCGCTTCCAATCTTCTACTTCGACTTTGGCTCGATAGGCAAAGCTGTCATCACTGGTGCTGTGATGGGATACACGGTAGCTCATCGCCTCTATCAGAACAGGTTTGCCGCCATTTTCGAGTGCCATGCGACGGGCTTCTTTCGTGACTTCGCGCACAGCGAAGATGTCGTTGCCGTCGACGCGGATGGTGTCGATACCGTAGCCTACACCGCGACTAGCGATTCCGTCACCGCGGTATTGCTCGATCGTGGTAGTTGAAATGGCAAAACCGTTGTTGCGGCAGATGAAGATAACGGGGCAAGAGCGTGTTGCTGCTATGTTAAGGGCGGCATGGAAGTCTCCTTCGCTGGCGGCGCCTTCGCCAAAGTAGCAGGCTACCACTCGATCAGGAAGCTCGGGGTTTTGCATGGCTTGGAGCTTGACTGCGTAAGCAGCACCAGCGGCTTGTGGGATCTGAGTGGCTAGTGGGGAGGATATGGCATGCTGGATCCAGTCAACCTGGTTCTGAGCGAGAGAATGAGAGGGAAACGTACAATATTGAGCTTACTACTGCCATAATGAACGGGCATGTTGCGCCCTTTGCCGGGGTCTTTGCAGTTGGCAAAGAGCTGGTTCATGAAATCCGAGAGTGAAAAGCCCCGTTGCTGAAAGACGCCTGTTTCTCGGTATTGGCAAAAGAGAACATCCTCTGGAGCTAATGCGGAAGCTGATCCGACAGCAATTCCTTCTTCGCCCGCTGAGACCTAAGAAGTGTTAGAATCCAATCGTACAACAAATCCTGTTTAGATTGCTCATCTACCATATAGAAGCTTAGCCTGCCCTGCCTTTGTGCATCATACATGATGAGATCCATGATGCTGACTGTAGCCCTGACACGGATCTTCAGCGAAGCAATTCTACGTCCTCCAATTCCCGAGTGTAGGCTGACCCGTCAACATGTTTTTGTACCACGTAATAATCTCCTCATTGCTTATTTCTGTAGGCTTCCGGCTCTTGTCAACAATCACGCCATCCGAGTCCATAACTCTATATGTCGGCATCGCAGGAAGCGTATCTGGATGTACGAACGAGAGATTGGTGGTGAATTTGCTGTTCACGGCACCAGGGAAATGGACGCTGAAAGGGTTAGTATTCTGTGAGAGACTTATCATGGAGTAAACTTACTGATCTGAACCCGGCTGTTGTGAGAGCACACTGCTCCATCGTGTCTGAACAGGGTGTAGAGCGTTGCGCCGCCGGGATACTGGTGGTAGGCATCGACCCCAGATGGCATTTTGGATGAGCGATGTGTTCCTGGCGCGGGAGATTGGCATCGTGCTATTATGACGGGTAGAACCACCATATCGAACAGACCACAGTGTAATGGTGCAAGGAACTCGCTTCCAAGGGGAGACCTATCTATTCATGTACGACCGTATGAACTGGATGATCACAGACAGGCGTTGAATAACACGGCTTGCGTCGGCTTTTGATACTTGGCGATACGCCGGCAGTTCTCGCCCTGATGTCGCCAAGCCGCTAGAACTAGCAAGCGGGTGATCGTGCCAAGGGGTTATAACGGCGGTGATGCTTTTGCTCTTCGATTGACCCAGTAAAGGGGATGTATTGAGCTTGTCACAGTCGTGATGCCAGCAATTATGCGCTCCTACAAGCTTAAACAGTGAGTCTTTTCTTACTTGGCAATCCTAGTATCCACATATACCCATTCATATCTAGACCTATCAGCACCAAACGATACTATAACGAGAAAACATGTGTGTAGATTCAAGAATTTTAGAGCCAGACATGTGCAAGACAGTCCATGTATACCCATGAATACCAGCCGTGTCCTACAGGACTTAACAGTAAGCAAGCTGCAAAGGCTACTTCGATACCCCAAAGCGTGCATTTATACGCTCTTCTTTCAGCAAAAAGTCATCGTGATCAATCCCCCCGCGCCAACACTGTCCCAAACCCCGGACGCATCTCGTCTTCATTTACCTCCTCGTCAATCTCCAACTGCTCAACCCCCTCCTCCACCTTCTTCATCTCCAGCTCCTGAATCTCCTTCTCCTCCTCAATCCTCTCCAACGCCTCCAATCGCGCCAGCTCCAGCTTGTACCCTGCCCCCATGTCCTTCTCCAGCAGCTTTGCCAGATAAGCACGAGCATGCTCATCGAGGTCCTTGAGCTTCGGTTTGCCGCTGAATGACTTGGTGCTCATGTACCTTTGCAGCTGCTTGCCGCTCTCGAATGGCAGACCATCGCGGTCTGGCATGTAGTTCATGACATGGTAGAGCTGTCGACAACGTGCGTTATGCGCAGTTCTGGCCTGGAAGGCGAGGGTCTTGGGGGCTATAGGACATCAGCATGAGTCGGTAGTGTGAGATTGGAGAGTGCTCACTAATTGGTTTCGTAGCCTTCGACACCTTCTTCTTGCCTTTCTTTTCTTTCTCCTCACGGAACTTGGCGATTCGTTCCATGGCTTTGTAGAATTTAGCGTTGGCCATGGCTACTAAGGGATGATATCTGGAGTATGAATGACTTGTATATATGTATGGGGTACAGTGTTATCTTGACAATTTGATACAGCTGTCTGTTGTGAAAATGAGAATAGTGAGATGAGTTGCAGTAGGTTGTGACCAAGTGTTCACTCAGTGAATCAACACATAAGTGAGGTAAGGCCCCTGATTGGCCGCCGATTTCGTTATTCTGGATATATTTCTTAATAGCACGTACCTTTTCCATGGAAACAAGCGTGTAGAATGTCGAACTCAAACGTGCCTAGTGCTCTCGGAGAACGGACTGGACCCCCTGGTGACCCTTAAAGGGATAGTCTTGCACGAGTTTCCATTTTTTGATTTTTGGGTCCTCAGTTCGACCCTTAGCGAGGTCAAGCATTTTTTGCCTTTTGCCTTAGTCCAATTTGTCTCTTTTTGTGCATCTCCCATCTGCCTCCCTGACCAAGGCAGAGGCCTGTCTGAGACCGGCGCCAAGACCTTGCGATATCTCGCTTACCTAGCTGTGTTGTTTGATACTTCATGGTATTACTGAACGGCACCGGCTTCGACTCTTTCAACACATCATGCTCAAACGTGCAGTGCAAGAAGAAATACAGCGGCCGATCTCACCCTGACCCAGCTTACATCGTCGCTCCTCCCAACCTGGTCTCAACAGGAACCTCCCGACCTCCTACATCACCCTTTCAGCGACCTCCCTCCCTATCTCTCTCTTGCACCAATTTCCCCGTGCACCCACCGCAAACCAACGGCCAGAAATCCAATTCATCCCGTTCAAGCCACACATTTTCTCCAAGAGCCCAGGATAGTGTCTTTTGCTCCGAGACAAGCTCAATTCAAGATACTGCAGATGCCTACCTTCAGCCAGATATCTCAGCGCTTCGTCTGAAAGCGGTTCATCATTCTCGGGATCCACGAAAGCTAAGGCTCTAGATGTTAGCTCTACACCACGTTCTGGTCCGACATATATCTGGGACTGGATGAAATTGGAGAAGGTAGGGAAATCGAAAAGGACGATCGAGTAGTAGACATGCTACGCTTGGGCGTAGGTATGACGGCGAGTGAGTAGGAGCGCGAGCCGAAATCGTGCCTTAGGATCCGCGAGGGGTGGAAGTGTGGCGAGGAGAGTGGGCTGCTCGCCCTGCTATTGGACTATCTTCGACCAACGGCGTTGGCGGTAGCTTATGCTCCCGGGTTAATGATCTTATAATTCTTCAAGAGGGGGAGGATGATACTTCCCCTCTGACCATTCATATCGCGGAGTATTCTTTGGTGCCTATTGGATTCTGAGAGCGGCGATGTCCAAATTTTCGCGAATCTCGGGAGACGAGCGACTAACGAGCGTCTCTAGATATTACTGTCGCGAAAGAGGTTCTTGGGTTTCGAGGGAGGATTCGCTGTGATGTGGGGACCCGTTGACACCTGGCATACATAATGCGGATTCATTCTGTATCTGGAGTCTATGGTCAATACCATTGGTTGATGTGCCTGGTTGAAATAGGTCGGACGAGTAGAAGTAGTCCCAGTGAATTAGACATATGCCATTGGGCCTCTGCTTTACGTTCCTTATTCGGGGTTTCTTGAGATGTGTTTGGGATAATGCATGAAAGTGGGCTATCGTCCATAATCTAGTCATGGATAGCTGGAGCATAGTGGCAATATAGACATACGATTGATCGCCTACCTCAATTCTCACAATGATCGTTCTGCAAGGCTTGGGCCCCAGATTTAGAGCATTGCCGACGAGAAAGGCTACTTCAGTGGTGCTATTAGATATGCAAGTTTACCCAACAAGTCTAAGAGCGATCAGCAGCGGTAAACATCCCTTCAATCATGGTTTCTTGTTATGATTTCAGCTTCCCCATCTTTTCCGTTACATTACCTACCCCTGCTTCCACCTTACTCTTCGCCTTTGGGTCAGCTTTTTGGAATGACGTCGAATCTTTAGGCAGCTCCTTCGTAAATGGAACAAACTCCGGATTTCCAGGTATATACGGTCTCAGCACTTCCGGTACTCTCACTCCCTTCTCAGTCACTTTCTGCATCACCTTCTCCGTCCCGTGCTCGGTCGTTTTTTCGACCTCCTTCTCAATCTCCCTCTCAGATTGATAATTCTCCAGAATGCAGCAAAGCGTCCTCTCTGTAGCCGTCAGCGTTGAATTTAGCGCGTGAACGTAGCTCTTCTTGTTATCAGTCTGCTTTTTAGGACCGTATCGGATATCCAAAGCACGAGACTGGTAGTCGGTACAATTACTACACGAGACCAGCTCCTTGTACTCGCCTTGGAATGGAAACCACGCCTCGAGGTCATACTTTTTCGCAGCGGCGTTATTGAGTGCGCCTGAGACTATAGCAACAACTTGGTAAGGTAGGCCAAGGGACTGGTAGAATTCTTCTGAGTTGGCAAACATTTCCTCGAAAGCTTTCCATGAGTCTTCGGGATTGGTGAAAAGGAATTGCTCAATCTGGATCCCTGTTAGTGATAGAGGACAACATGGAGAAGTTCAACAAGCCTTCTCGAATTGATGGACTCGAAAGACTCCCCAGGCGTCCTTCCCATGCGACCCAGCTTCTTTTCTGTAATTCGTGCTGTAACCAGCGTACCTAAGACGTGTTAAGTATCCACCAACAGCTATCACGCATTGAAGAAAACAAACCTGATTGGCAGATCCTTATCTTGCAGCCACTCGCTTGCATGCATTGCTGAGATAGGTTGTTCCGAAGTGGCAATAAGATATTTATCCGTATCATTCTCACCATCTCCCGAGACCTTGTATAGTTCTTCATCGAATTGTTCTAGCTGAGCCGTCCTTGCCATCTGGTCCCGAAGCATGAAATAAGGCGGCTGACAGAGCGTATAACCCTTCTTCCGCAAGAAGTGCAAGCCATAATTCACCAGAGCCATGTTCAAAAGCAACCCATCATCAATCAAGCAATAACCCCGGTGCCCAGCTACTTTGACGCCTCGTACAGGATCGTATCCATTGATGGCGAGCAAGACATCGTGATGTGATAGACAGTCACGCTTTTCGACTTTGACTCCCTCCGGCGCCCAAGTCCGTATCAGGGCGTTATTGTCCTGAATATGACAATCAGGGCGAGCGGAACAAGACTGTCCCTGGATGCCTTACCTCGTTATTGCTTATTGGAACGGAGTCGTGGACGTAATTGCCCACAGTCTTCAACTTTTTCTGTAGCATCGCATCCTTCTCCTTTGCTGAGTCTTCTAACACTTTCTTTTTGTTTTCCAGGTCGACTTTGTTCTGCAGCAGCTCGGTAGCATCTTCTTTGGCCTATTCGGAATGAGGAATGAGCATCTGACGCAGTCCCCATGATGATCTCCTCTCAATCATTTTGCAGCCACACCTTTTTCTTTGCTCCAATCTCCTTTTGTGTGGCATTGATCTGGGCCCCCAATTGTGCTGCTGCATAATTTGCTATATGGCCTATCAATTTGCTGTCCTAGCTTTGCCACCAAACCGACAAGACTCACTTTTCCTATGATCCTCAAACGTAGCAATTATGTCGTCCACTATTGAATCTGGAGCATGGCGACGACGCTGGGACTCGCGAACCTTGTCCGGATCCCCCCCTCGCTCTGCGATGAAGTCTTGAATGTCGAGAACCATTATGAGATATTGGAAGAGCGTAAACGTGGGAAAATAAATATCCTCAAGAGAAGGAATGTATCAGTTGGTTCGTGTCAAGAGCTCGAATTGCAGTCTGAACATATGATTCAATTGAAGGTCCACCCCTGTTTAGTGACTCAAGCGATGCGGGCAAATCCCCGCATATTTTTCGGATAGGACACCTAATTGGGTAGATGACAAAGACAAAGTCGTCTCGAGGTCGTATCATACTTGCATACCTATGATCTCGTCTTCGAGAAAGTCGATAATCCTGCAGTAATCCGACAGCTCGACTTCTTGCACTCAGGTTAGGCTATTATTTCCAACCTGAAAGGCAGCAGCCTCAACGTCGTTCAGCCCCATCCCTACAATGGCCTCACCAACCCTCTCACGCGTCACCCCCAGACTCACAAGACGCCTCCTCGCAATCAGACAACCGTACAGATGCCTCTCCTGCACCCACCGCCTAGCACAGCAAGAGCAGACAAAGCAAGATGCACGAACCACCCACTTCGGTTTCGAAAACGTCCCCGAAGTAGAGAAAGAGTCCCGCGGTAAGAACCCAGGACCTTTCTCTCACAAGCACACTCTCTGATAACAATACGCTCCAGTCAACGCCGTCTTCTCCTCCGTCGCCACCTCCTACGACAGAATGAACGACCTAATGTCCCTCGGCATCCACCGCCTCTGGAAAGACCACTTCGTCCGCTCCCTGAATCCCGGCTCCCCACAAACCCCCCAAACAATGCTCGACATAGCCGGCGGAACAGGCGACATCGCCTTCCGCCTTCTCGACCACGCTTCCGCTATAAACAACGATCGTAACTCCCGCGTCATCGTTTCGGATATAAACCCACAAATGCTGTCCGAAGGACGGAAACGAAGTTTGCAGACGGCATACGCCAACAGTGACCGCATATCCTGGCTGGAAGCCAACGCAGAAAAGTTACATACGATTGAAGTTGCGAGTATGGATCTCTACACAGTGGCATTTGGCATTCGGAATTTCACCAACAAGCAAGTGGCGCTGCATGAAGCCTTTCGAGTGCTCAAACCAGGCGGCGTGTTCGCATGCTTGGAGTTCAGCAAGGTGAACAATTTCCTGCTGAATGGGGTTTATAAGCGTTGGAGCTTCGGCGCTATTCCGTTGACTGGACAGCTGGTGGCTGGGGATAGGGAGAGTTATCAGTATCTCGTGGAGAGTATCGAGCGGTTTCCGAGTCAGGAGGAGTTCGCGGGAATGATTGAGAGGGCGGGATTTATGCTGCCGGCTGGGGGTAAAGGGTGGGAGAACATGACGGGCGGGATAGCTGCGATTCATAAGGGGGTAAAGCCCTTGAGGTGATTGGGAAATGAATTTTTGATGCAGAGCGATGGCGTTTGGACTGTGGGACAACTGGTAGGCAACATTGCATTGTATTGTAACAAGAAATTTGCTATCTAGAGTGCAAAAGATAGCGGTCCAAGTTATGCTTTGCAAATCAGGGTATATGCGAACGGCTCAGCAACAGCTTAGATCAGCCAAATCTTAGCAAAGAATCCTCAGACCGTTAACAGACCATCCTCTATTGCCCTCTTTTCTTTCTCTAGAACCCTAGGCAGATCCTCTTCCAGTTCCTTTCCACGTCATCGCAGAGTTTTCCAAAATTCTCATCTTCAATACATGCGAGGATCATGTCGTCGATCATCTTGGCTCTCTCGGCGTCCGGTCTGGCAGCATATTCTGCCAGTTGCTCTTTGGCGGTCATTGGTGCTTGAGGTACCGGTAGGTCATGGTACCTTCGGATCCATCCGTCGAGGTTGTCCAAAAACTCCGCTGGTTGGATGTTTGGCAGAAGTTTAGGAAGCTGTCCCGGCTGAGGCAGCTGTGCTGTTCGCGATGACTCCCGATCGAAGGGTTGAGATTGGCGCTCGTTCACCTCGCTGTCGCTCACCGCTGATAAAGGACATCTCTCATTACCGCCTCGGCTAGACGGTGGGGTCAAGCCTTCTGCGATTTTCGACACAGTCCTCTCCAGTGCTTCCAAGGTGGAACTTATCTTCGGAGGGGCACTTGATGGGGGAGCACGGTCAACGTTTCTCTGGGCTACTGTACGCTTCCTTGACGGAGCACTTGAATGTTGTACCTTGTCTGATGGCGGTTTGGCTACTGTCGCCTTCCTTCTGCGTCCTGTGGGGGCGGAGGAATTTGGTAGCGAAACAATCAGTGAAGGCTTTGGCTTGGCTGAAGCCCGCCCTTTCTTAGGCTCGGTGACTTGATTACCGGCCTTTTTCATCGTCGATTGTTCCTCGGAGGAGGCGGGTCCCGCGTCGATGTCTCGACTGGGCGGCTTCTCTGGAAACGGTAACACTCGCTGGGGCGGCAGCAACTGACTGATTGGGAGGCTGTCCACTAGTTGGCTATCTGACAGTGTTTCCGGAGCGCTGACCGGTCGGGTGACGTAGCCACCGAAAGCTGGTAAGTGATTGCCAAAGATTGGGCTAGGCAGTAACTCCCGGGAGGCTGGTGGCAGCATCGGTTGTTTGGCAGCTGGTCCCAGAACAGTGGGCATGAAGCGGGGTCGATCTCCATAAGGGCTTGTATAGCTAGCGTTACTGGTACTCATCGGTCTGTCGTATTGTGACCTGGGATCCCGTACATATAAGATGGGCTTACTGAAGTCCTCTAGATGACTCCCATTGCCTGAGAAGCTAGAGCGAGATTGACTCTGAGGGGGCTGCTCAAACGAACTGGTGCCGTAGTTGATAGTGTTGTACTCCTGCGAACGAGGTTGCGAGCTAGGCAGGACATCCTGCGATGAGCTTGGCTGGGAGTGCGTCAATTTGGAGTTTTCAATCTGGGCTCGAAGACACCCATCTGTGGAGGAGGCTTCACGAGAGTGAACTCTGGGCGGCTGAACGCATGACGGTACGCCCGCGTATGCAGGAGTGGAACAATGCTGATACCCTTGAGAACGAGTTTGTGAGCTAGCCAAGGCAGCCTGTGATGAGTTCGGACGCAGCTGTGGAGGTCGAGTAGACGGTGGAAAGTTGTTGTAACTTGTAGTGCTGGCGGTCAGCCTCCGTTGTTGCTCTTGGGAAGATTGGGGCTGCGAATTGGCCATAGCATTCGATGAAGAGTGTGCGTGCAATTCTAGAGGTGGCGGAACGTGGGGGGGCTGGTCTTTGTAAACGATAAACACGCCAGTCCCTTCCAATGATTCGAATGCAGTGTCGCAGCCGGATGCTGGCCGAAAGTTCATCTGGATCCTACGGATCTTCAGATGGGTCAGCTAGCCAGCTATCGAAGTGCATTCCGAGAAGTCTAAACTTACTCGCCCGTCGGGAAGCTGATATCGAAGAGCCAGCAGTGGCTTCTTAACGATGAGGATGACATGGCGGAGGTCGTCCGACAGTAATTGAGATTGACATCTGTCTGCATCTACACGTGCTTGATGCCTGAGCGTGTCCAACTCAATCAGCTCCTATTGAAATCAGGAAAGTCAGCATTCGATCCGTTAGAGAGGCTAATGCAGGATACTGACTAGCTGATCTCCACCTTGGATTAACTTCAAGACCTTCTTCTCAAATACTAGGCCACCAATACCTCTGCTTCTCACGGTATCGAAAACGGCAAACATATCAGAACGGTTGGGGAGATGAGTCCATAGCTGGCTTCCTCTTGGTGATGTTGTTGTGCAATGAGATAGCTTGAACAATGGCAACGAGACAGGTCCTACCGGAGCACTTGATATTGTGGAACTTGACGAAGGAGCCATATCGTCTTCGATTGATGTATTTCATGCGAAAGAGCATAAAAGTGTGAGATGGCCTGAAGATGCCACTTCATGGCATCTTGATACAGCTTGATGCTACCCAATGAGGTATAGATGTTCAGAAAAAGTGATGAGTTTGAGAGTAAGAAGGTCGGAGAAAGCAAAGAGCTTCGAGGTAGATTTAAGGTTCCACGCCCGTAGGCTAGATCGATGAAGTCCCTACGTTACCCCGAGATCCTTTGCCACATAGACTGCAGGTTTGCAAGCAGCTATCAGTATCCTGCTCATCAATAAAGGGCCGCGACACAGAGAAAGCGTTTGACCAAACCCTTGAACCCTACGCCAACATGTCATCCTGGCAGATCTATGCCTCAAAGGGGAGACCTGCCATCCTCCTGACGCCTATCAGCATGCACGCACGCTCGCTTTCTCGTAATCATCGTACAGTGATCCTCGGCTTCATAGCATAGCCATCTTCAGATCTTCAAGCCTTTCTCAATGTATCCCATCACATCGGAAGCATAAGGAGCCATAGGCTTGTTGTAGGCCACTACGAACATCAACTTATCTCTCAATGGGCCAAAAAGTAGCTCCGTGACCTCTTTACAGAGAGCTTCGCGATTGTCAGGCTGTAGCAGCGCAGCTGCTTTGGGAATGTTCCTAGCGATCATCCGCAGCACCAACAGGCTTGGCAGCGGCAACCCTTCCGCATTGCCTTGGCTATCTGCTGTGTTTTCGTGTTTGTGGTACTGATACGTGGCCTCTCGTCCTTGCTCGGGATCAACGAACGAGCTGGCCTGACCTATCTTCGTGGGCAGTAACGTCTGAGTGGCAGAAGTGCGATTGTGTTTCTGTCGAAATGCAGCCTTGCTCGATTGGTCTGGAAGATGTGTCTTGATGTGCATGCCCAGCTCGATGGCTGTCGGCAACGGACCGTCCCGTTTCGAAAAATGCCGACAATTGGCCCAGAAGCAGTCAGGTGGGAGCGTTCCCGGGCGAGAATTCGATTGAAGATCCCAAGCCGTGCCATCCATGTTGCGATCTACCCCAACATGGCCATATGCTATGTGGTCGAACATTTGCTTCGGCTTCATGAAAAACTCTCCACAGGGGCCCAAACCGGGTACTTTCCACAGACAGCGGCTGTAGGCTCGACCCTTCGTATCTAACGGATTATGGCGCGGTCGGATACCCTTGATAATAAATTTCTGAGTAGTGCCAGTCACGACCTGAGCGTTGGCACCTGCGAAAATGGTACTGACATTTTTGATGAATTCAGCGGCAGGCAAGAGTCCGACTTGTGGTGTTGTATGCTCGCCGAAGCGATATTGGTAAGCTTGCCAAAGCGCAATTTGGGTAATGTGAGACTCTGGGTCCTCTTCAAACACAGCTCGAAGCCAGTGATTTGATCGATCTGGTTCGTCGTATTTCAAGAATTGTTGCAGCAACTCATCCGGAACGTTCGGTATTTCCGTTGCTGCTGTGACTGGGATCTCGCGAGTGGCAACAATCTTCGTGTACTGTGTTGATGCATTGAATTGGAGTAGTCGGGCGAGCTGGGAGAGGCAGGGGCCCAAGGGTATGTCGTTGGTGTGAGTTAGAAGGAAGGCCAGATTTTCAGGTACGGCAGTATATTGATAAAAGAAATCTAAACAAGCCCCAACTAGCTCTTCGTCGTCCAGTAATATCCATTCGCACAGACGTCGGATAACTGAGACCGGGACACTTTTGAGTTGATTCGTATCTTCGAGGGTCATCGATATGCGGCTTACTGCACGTAGCGCGGTAAGAATAGCGCCCCGATCATGTCCCTCGTCAACGTGGAGGAGGAGAGCCTGGTAGAGTGGGTCCGATTCATCCATAAGCCAGTATTTTGTGACTTGCTCGGCAATCTCAAGGGCGTAGTGCTTCATTTCGACTGTGGCAGGCAAAGCTGGAAGATGTAGCGCTATAGATAGAAAATCTCGGAGCTGAGGCATGTCCGACAAGTACACCGCATTATCTTCCAGAAGAGACAGATTTCGAATAGTCAGCCCCGCTTCGAGTGTCTTGGTGAGCTTGTGAGCAAAATCCTCAGATTCCATTTCATCCGGTATGTCGATGCGCTTTAGGCACTGAATTTTCTGCAGGATGTCAGGGGTTCCAGAGATTCCATCGAGGGTGTTGAGTTCGTGTTTGTCTTCCGAATAAGATATGTCCCACTTGACATCGTAGAATAAGGAGCTGATGCCGAGTACGTATTCTATGAGGCCCTCAGCGAGATTAGGAAAGGCGTCGAACTTGTATTTGTCTCCTCGCTCATGGGAGATCTTGACAAGGTGATGGAGTGCGTAATCCTGTTCTTCGCGGACTTGTGAGCGTAGTCCTTGGAGTGTCCGGACGTAGATGTTAGGACCCTCGAAGCCCGCTTTGTCGCGAATTAGCTTCGAAGCATCGGTTGAATTGGTAAGTACTTACCACCAGGCTTCATCATGCCCTTGATGGTTGGCGAGACCAAACCCAGCTCCACTTTTCGGGCCTCTCGCGCCCGGCGTTGGTTCTCTCTGAATTGTGCAGGGTTGTTTCCTGGAGTCATAATTGGTCGTAATGTGAGAGCCATTCGAGGTGGAGGCTCGTAATTTTGGATGGCGAACATCGCGCTGTTGGGGTTAGCAGATGCAGAGTAGTTGTACCCGGTGTGAGCTGCGGATCCTGGTTGAGGAGATTGAAGGTGCCCAGAAGAGTGACGTGTCTGTCTTGAGGCTGATAAATCTGGTTGGAACAGCTGTCTGGGAGCAGGGGCTTGACGAAGGCCTGTGATGCTGTAAATCAGTAAGCTGCAATATGGCAGGTATTTCATAGATAGACTCACCCCGTGTTTGACGGCCCCCTCCGCTGCCAGGCTCGTCGATGTCCATCTTCTCTTCCTTGGGTGATCTGGATCCATCGCGTTCAGAGTCACTGCCTCCGTTGGCGAACCCAGTACGCACAGATCCTTGGAAGTTTTCGATAGTACGAGTCCGAGTATCGCCTCCTTTCGCGGTCAAATTCTCGAGGATAGAGACGGGAGGAGGCTCTTGGCGATGATAAAATTTGATCTCGTAGGCCCTAGAAGATGTTAGTAACCGCCATAGCCTCCAAACCTAATACTAACGCAAGATTCTTGTAGTAGAGAGTTTTCAGTGCAAAGGCATATGCTGATGCGTTCGGCGTGCCGAGATTGAAGTCATTCCCGACTCGTCGCCATGCAAGCTTCTCTGCCGTCACTTCATCGTATCCCCCTCGCGAGACTACCAGGTTATAGAGCTTGAATAGGTCAATATATTTGCCGTTGACACGTGCCTGGAAATCGATAGGGATCCTAGATAATCAGGGCCTCGTATCAGCAAAGCACACGTTGCTGAGGCAGAGGTTGAATGCACAGCTCTTACCCTCGGTCCTCTGCGAATTTGGTAAGACTGGAAACGAATTCATCGCGTCCTGGAATCTCCTCTAGTGTTTCTTCCTGCTTTGGCGGAGACATCACTGCTGACAATTGTAACGTGTATTTCGCCACTCGGCCTGCTATCATTCCATCATCGCATTCCTCTAAGCGCCTCTCAGCTACTCAAGAAACGCTGCAAGCTGAAGTGTGTTGTTGGCGATGCTTGGGACCGGGGCGCAAACAACCTGATCGCCGGCTTCGTCTTTGAGGAACGCGAACACACATTTGATCGACATCCCATCGGTGCCGCTAATGCAAAGTTGCCGAAGCTTAACCGATAAATAACCCACATCACTCCGTGAATAGGTAGACTTGACTTACGGGACGTATCAGGCACCATCATAGTAGACTCGAGGGTCGCCAACTGCGAAGATGCAAGGTTTCAGTAGGTGCTCCGCTTCTGAAAATCATAGACCGCTTACTAATTTCATGCAAGACATGGGACGTTATGTCCCGCCAGAGCTTGAAGGCACGACCTCTGCCAACAAGCTTGCCGGCAAGCATGCTCTCGGGTCCCGCGCTCGAAAATTAGGCCAAGGCATACTGACCGTCCGCTTCGAAATGCCATTCGCGATTTGGTGCAGCACGTGTCCCAAGCCCAGCATAATCGGCCAAGGCGTACGCTTTAATGCCGAAAAGAAAAAGGTTGGAAACTACCACTCGACACCCATCTACAGCTTTCGCATGAAGCATGTAGCTTGTGGTGGCTGGATCGAGATAAGGACCGACCCAAAGAATACTGCATATGTGGTTACTGAGGGGGCGAAGAAGAGGGATACGGGAGAGGACAAAGTACAGGAAGGCGAAATTCGGATTAGGACCGATGAAGAGCGGGAAAAATTATCCAACGACGCATTTGCGGCACTGGAGGGGAAAGTGGAGGATAAGCGGCAGGCTATCACCGATAAGAGTAGGATTGAGGACTTGCAGAGAGCTAAGGAGAGAGACTGGGATGATCCTGGGGAGGCAAATAGGAGATTAAGGAAATCTTTCAGGTCTGAGCGAAAGATCAGGCAAAGGAAGGAGGGCTTGACGGAAGGGCTGAAGGACAGGATGAGCTTGGGCATGGATCTTTTGGAGGAGACAGAAGAGGATAGGCGTAGAGCTGGTTTTGTGGACTTTGGTGAATTTGGCGGAGACGGGGCTATCATTAAAGCACAATCTAGGCCACTCTTCGCTAACACCTCGAAGTCGAGACAGGCGCTTATCAAGAGGATAGACCCACTGAAAGGCTCCTCACAAGCCGAGAAGAGGAAGGCGGACCTCTGCAGAGAGCTTGGGAACAATACAAGAGCTATCCTCGATCCTTTTCTAAAAGTCGATAAAGCCAGTGCTCCGCCTACGAGTAGTGTGCGCTTGATCAAGCGAAAACGAAGTGTGACGGAGAACCTTGGAACGATGCCGGCTATGGACGGGATAGACAGCGACAACATCCATGCCCCGGCCTTGGTGGATTACGACTCGGACTAAACTATGGTAATGGCCTGTCTTTCCTCTGCATTTCCTCGGCGCTTTAGCGAAGATACCCAACATGACGGCGTTCAACATGGACACAGGTACTCACTTAGGCGAGTAAAGCTCGCTCCACTCACATGGCGGTATACTGTTGTATCCTGAGCACTATGCGATCCCCAATACCCTCTCATATCCCGATGTCATTTTTTTTGACCTTCCGGAAATTAGGTAGCTTAGGTGGACATCCTGGGCTTTTGCGCGCTTCGATTTTTGATATCCAAGGACCTTCCTATATCTTAGCGGTGATAATGCTGAATTATTGGCGTATTGACCATCCGCACATACTAGGTTGATTTCAGGTCGATTGTTGCATTTTTTGAATTAAGAGGGCCAGAGTGCTCTAATAAAAGGTCCTAGATTTCATAGCGCTCTGCTCATTCAAATGCACTAGGTAAAACGAGGTAAACGAGGTGACATCGATGGCGTCGTGTGAGTGGAAGTGGAGTATATCCCAGACTTGCTGCTGCCTTGAAAGTGGTGAATCTGCATTATTAATCTCTGCTCATCGGGAGAGAAACAAAATTGAATACATCAAATGCCCTATGGTTTCGACCAATTTCATCGCAGTTTACTATTAAAAACCCAGCACCACGTCTCGTATTGTTTGCGCCTGCTCCTATGCATAAACATACCGCCCCCCGCCCAACCTCGTCATTCATGAGCTCTTGGCTACCATTCGATGATGCTTCCCAAAACTAGGTCTATGAAAGACGCGGCAACAGAAGTACCTTCGCAATCAGCACCTGAAGCATCGACGGTCGGGGCTAGCCGGTAGACGAATACTGGGTCGTGGTGTGAAGCGCGAGTAGTGAGAGGTGGGACTGTCGCTTGAGAATAGCTGAGCCTTTCTTTAGGTAATATTTGCTGGCGGGTAGCTCTGTGACCAGGCGCAGTTGGCGTGACGGTGGCTTCTATCGCCTCAGCTTTTGCCATTGTTCTGCCAATAGTCGGGGTCCTGCACCACCGATTTGCTGCGTTGTGACTATGCTGTTTGCGGCTGGTTAAAAGATTCATGTTCCCATCCTGTGTCGGATCAAGAGCTTTAGAAGACTCGGATAGGAGCTAAGCTAGCCACAAGGGCTTTATTCCCAGTGGCTTCGGCTGTTCCTCGATTTTTGGGTTTGATAGGGAGTAGAAACTTCTCGATCCGACCTTTTACCACTTAAGGAATGGTGGGTTCAACCCTCCCATAGGACTTTTTGCTTTCCCGTTCCACGTTGCCATGCATGGTTGACATTTGTACACCGATGAAAAGCGATGCTAAGTTAGATGCCAAGGCAAAAGCAAAGAAGACGGCAGAGCCTCGGGGCAGCGCTGACCACATGTTCCAGAAGCTCTGGCTTTGTAGTGACAACGTCAAAAAGCAATTGGTGAACCATCAGGTAACCACACATCCAACTTAAAATGGAGATGCACGCAGTATTTACTTGCAATCATGGACAGAATACACGCTATGCAATGCAAACGACAATCTCACCCGGCATTGAAAGCCTCACCTTAGGGCGCATCCACCGCGTCGAACCTCTCGTGGAAAAGCATGACTTAAATCATTTGATCTTCTTCGCCTTCAGCTTGATCGTCTCCCCATTCACGAATATGCCCTTCCCTTTATACGGCTCCGGTACTCTCCACTTCCTGATCCTTGCCGCAAATTGATTCACCACCTCTTTCTCCATCCCCTCCAATAATATTCTCGTAGGCTGTGGTGTGCTTGCTTTCATACCAAGCGGGACCCCGAGCTCGATGGGATGTGAGTAGCCAACCTTGAGGGAGACAAATTGCTGGCCTGGGTACTCTGGTTGGACCGAGACTGCTGATGGCTCGACTGTAGCTCTATATCCTACCCCCACAAGTCGTAAAATTGCAGTGTGACCTTCTGAGACACCTAGTATGTGGTTGTTGAGGTATGCGCGAGTCGTACCTGTGGCTGTCAGAGACGACGTTTGAAGGCGCAATGGCAACACGATCAGGAGGACAGGACATACCCCACATCTCACGCTGCTTCCGCTCTTCGCGGTCAAGCACACTCAATGTAGCTTTCCTGGTCTCCTTGTTGTGTTCAAGACTCATGTAAGGTGGTAGCTGTACGGACATCTTGCCTACTCAATACTCAAAGTCAGAGAGTGCATCCACTGGAAGGCTTGGTCCGGCGTACCGAGAGGTCCCTCTACTTCTACCGTCCTTGTGATGCCTTTGTTTCGTTGTGCCGGAATATCGAGTATTCGCAGGTTGACCTCTGCTGGTAGCGACAATGGCGCACCACCTATTCGAGATCTGCATCGTGAGGTGGAAGAAAGGGGTCTTATTGGGATTCGGGAGAATGAAGCAGGAACCAGAAAATCTGGAGGTAATATCGAAGCTCCACGAGGGGCAGCATATAGGCGATTAGATCTTATGATCATGGTGTGCATGTCTGGGTCAAGATGCTCTAATCGAATTGAATGAATTGAAGTCGACGCCAAGCCAAGCGAAGGGCACGTGACGTGGCGCTGACATCGCGACTTCACAATTCTCCTACGCTTGATTTTCTAAGCATATTCGTCGCCAAAGATTGCGGGCGTATCAATGCCTTCTCATAGCTCTTGGAAGAGCTCTACAAAGCGCGAGCGAGAGCCTGAGACCCTTTATATCTGCGTCGCTACTTGAAGAAATTTTCTAGAAGAACGCATGGCTCCCGATGAAGCTCAAGTCCCTCACATTAGAACGAATAACTGCAACCAGGGCTCGACAGTGAATACATGAGAACTAACATCCCGAAAGACGGGAAGGAAGTGAATCAATCACCGATCTTCCTTCTTCAAATATTCTCCCTCTCCTAATTCTCTTCCTTCTGCACCTCCATATATCCTTATTTTCTACGCTCTGATCTGGCGAAGACGTCGTGGACAACGATGTCTTCTGCAGTCAGGCTCAATTGCCAATTGGCAATGCGGTTCCTTTTCCTTTGTTCTCATGTCGTTGCAGCGTTCCAATTTTCGAAGGCAAAAGGCAGTGGTAGGTGATTTGTGCAATCATTCAAGGAGTAGACTCGCACTCGCCGGTATCAAAGAGGCTGACAGCTCTAACAGGTACGCAATCAATTGAAAAGCAGGCCCAACTCGCACCCAATGCAGAACTCGTGGCGCTTGTACGACCAATGCCAGACGATCCCTCTGGGACGTTTACTCATGCACTGGAACTCCTCGCCTCGATCCAGACCTCCCCATCTTGCAACCGCATCGCCGCATCTACGCTTTTAGACTCTTGTCATTCCATCGAAGGGTCTGAGCACGACGTTGACGCTTCAATTGAGGACTTGAGATCGATCTATGCTGCCCAGCTTGCTATGTGCGAGATTGGAAGTGCTAATTCAGTCAAACCTCAGTCCTGCGGTGCGTTGACTACGGCGGCCAAGACCAAGTCGAAGGGCGCGAGAAGTATCAGCAAGGACGAGCTAAGCAAATGTCTTCGATCCCTGGAATCAAGGCCCCAGTGGTGGACCAGCTACAGCAACAACAGACAGAATGCTGGCGTCATGTGCCAGGCTGCGCGCATGGATATTGAGAAAGGTAAGGGTTGCATCTTCCAGCTCACTCCAGCGCTAACAGGTTCTAGATCAGCTGATCAGGCTCCACAAGTCGGTGGTCGAGACAAGCGCAGATGCTAGCATAGCTCTTGGAAGAGCGACAGATGAAGCTAACGTCGCATTAACACAGCTGCAACTCGACTTCACATTGGCAAAAAAGAGATTTCAAGATGAATTGATGCAGGATCTCGATGCATCGACCGAAAAGGCACAGTCATTCCTCCAGAGATTGGTCGCAAGCATGGACACCGCAGTACAGACCGCGATGAGCAAGGTCATCTCGGCAACAAGAGAGGTCGAGTCTGAGACGGCTCATCTGAGTCAGGTGAGTACATTGGAAGGTCAGTGAATGCTTGACCTCGCAGCTGACCGCTTCAGAATGTCCATCAAGCAAATGCTGATTCAATTGACTTGCGTAAAAACGTCGGAAAAGTATTTCAGCAGGTCATTGAGGGTGGCGCAGAATTGGCTGCAACTCAGACACAGCAGTGGGACAATAGTCGAGAGTTGGCCAACCAGCTGCAGGGTTCGCTTCAGAACATGAAAAATGCAGAGGTCAATGCTTTACTCAGCGCAATTCATAGCATGCATTATCAGATAGTAAGATGGCAAGAGTCATTCGTGGGCAGCCATTTAGAGCTAACCTTGGTCTTCAGCAAACGTCTTACCAGCTGGTCTCATCATTACACGATAGACAGACTGCTTTAGACAAGGTATACTCCCACTTTCTTAGACTTCTGGTCCCTAGCTAATAGCAGGATAGCAAATGATTAATCTGAGCAGCTCTTTCACGGGTCTTGAATCAAAAGCAGAGACATTTCACGCAGCACAGACTCGTCAGGCGGAGATGCAGACACGCCTACACGATCAAATGCAAATCGAGATACAAGCAACTCGAGGTTTGCTGGATGAGGTGACCTTCAGTGCAACAAGTCTCAAAGCCACCGTCGACAGCACAGCGGCTATCATCGGAAAGCTGGCTTCTCTCACAAGTTTAGCTAGATGTATTCCGGCTTTAGGATTGGGGATCTTGATCTTGTTCGTATTTCATCTGGCCAGTCCAAGATATGCGGGCTATTTGGGTGCAGCGATTGGTAAATCACCTACAAAACCCTGACTCATTCCCACTGACACTATACTACAGCATTTTCATTTTGCACGTACTTCTGTGGCGCGCTGGACTTTCTCTCCTCAATCCCTTCCAGTGCATCTGTCATCGATTCTGCGATGGAATGGAAAGTTGACACGCCTTTCTCGTATGTAAGGGTTGCGGCCGCGCTCTTCCTCGTAATACTACTCGTCGCGATAGTTTGCAAGGTCACCAGCTGGCTGATGGCCCGTACATCTCGAAGACCCGGCATTGCCTCCGATCTGCCTATCATGGAGAAGGCCTTCTCGGACCGCAGACATTGTCCATACAACATCTAGACTGTTGCTCGCCTGAAAACCTAATCAGCATACACAGAGACCTTGAATGCGGATCTGCTTTCATTCGACATGCCCATTCACCCTACAGGACTTGTACACACCAACACAACATTCTCAAGCTATGCAACTATTCGATCCTGTTTCGCACGACCATCAGCATCTACTTACGCTCTACAGCACATCTAGCTTACGCGATTACGACTTATGACATCATTCAGGCACCGGCGCTATCACCTATGCTCATCAATTTGCATTTTTGACTAATAGGTTACATTTTGGGACTAGAGCTGGAGTGCTACAGAGCGGAAAGAAGCGTGCACTCTTCTGCTTTCGCATTGATACCAATTTCTTTAGCTTGCATATTCCTCGATAGTAGCGTGGGAACGACCATCTGAAATGTACATTGTGTGCATCGGTGATCTATGCAAGGTCCAAATATTACCTGATATTCCATTTCTATCTTGTCTTGGAAGATTCACTGAACTCACAGAGCGATATAAGACACTTGCAAGAGAAGACATGCTGGGTATGGGCCATTCGCTTAACATGTGTGCCTTGCCGAAATTGCTGCGCTTCCCATCTTCACCTGATATCCACAAACCACATCCTGCACCACTACGGCTGCGTCGACGACTACAGCCACATCTCCATCCCCCACCACTTAAATATCAAAATATTCTATCTCTCGCACTTTATACCACCAGCCCCTGTCTCGTCTGCTGCTGCTACATTGGAAATTCAAAATTCAAGATGCGTCACCTGTTGGGAGCCGGTGGCAGAGGGGTAGGTATGCATATTTCCATAACTACTTTACCATCATAACAATCCTCTCAGTTGCAGTAAAAGTATAAATGTGAGACTCTTCTTTTTCACACAGGGCCGTCCATGTCTTGAATTCCAGCCCTTTCGATATCACAACATCGCTAACGTTGCAATCTACTCACGCAAAAAGATCGTTTTATCTATAGCGAAATCAACAAAAAGCCCCCGTAGCTCATATATATACACCATCATACATAGCCATCCCAAATCATCCTCAAGTCTAAAGTCAGTAGCGTCGATATGAAAGCCATCTCCCACCCTTTCACCCCCAGTTCACCCTTTCCCAGCCCCCTTTCACCCCCTTTCACCCC
>JAABUK010001502.1_pt1 | contig 44006 bp, 39 predicted proteins | sample 5559141 | NCBI WGS metagenome assembly JAABUK01 (sample SAMN10711869, study PRJNA513367) | rock metagenome | isolation source: Antarctica rocks | place: Antarctica: Victoria Land, Pudding Butte nord | collected 2016-01-03 | reverse complement strand
GTCGTCGAGGGGTCTACGGCGGCATGAAAAGCTCGAGAGGCGTGACTTGAAGAGGAGTAGCAGAAGCTAGCGATAGACGGGTAGCCGTGTACAGGAAGTCTGGGACGTGGTGCTCTTCTACACAACTTGTGAGAGGAAGACACGAGAAGCCGCATCCAAGGCGTTCCGGTTGAGGCAGGGCGTGCGCATCTGCAAGAATCCCCGTGTCCAGTATATGAGTAAAGACTCTCTGCACTTCTTCCTCGGGTGGCTTTATAGACTGCGGAGGGTCATCAACGGGAGTCCTAGATCTATGTTTCGCCAGTCTCAAGTCGGAACCTTCAATCCTTCGCCACACCCTCCAGCATCCGTGAGAAACGCGACCAGACTCATGAGGCATAGATTACTGGCGTTTACTCGGCCACTGATTCTCCTTGAAAAGCGAGAAGTGTTGCCGTGAGAGGCATGATTCTGTCAGCTAGCTAAATACAGTGAAGGGCTGAGCAATCTCTGGCCTCCGTTCCGCCGTCAAAGCGGACGAGTAGACAGTCATTACCAGCTGAAAGCTCATGGGAAAAGCCCTTCGGAACGCTCCCCAAGTATACTGCCCTTTGTCCTGCGAACTCCGTCCACCGCGGAAAGAAGAAAGAAGAAAAACGTACAAGTCTCCAACAAAAGGCATGACAATGCATATCCGTGGGAAATGCTGGAAAGATGAGCTCGCAAGCTAGCGGCATGGAAGCTGAGATGGGCATGCAGAGTCTTATTTGCGATCCCGCTGTAAACCAGATCCAAAATCAGCCTCCGTTACCTTCAGCTTCTTGCCGGACACCACAAACTCCGCCATCAATGCCAGATGATCACTCGGGAAATGGAAATTGGGAAAGCCAGGAACGCGCTGCAGATACTCCTTGTCCACGTCCCCCAGCAAACCAGACACCCGCAAGGAATTCGAAGAGTACCAGATGTAATCGAGCACATCCGTGAAGCCAGGAGTGTAATTGGTAAAGCTCAGCTCGCCCACACTGCTGTAGGCTGATTTGAGCGTGAAGGGATGGAATATTCCGGTTTCGCTGAATGTGCCATAATTTCGATCTCCCAGATCTTCATGTTTGCTGTTCAACTTGCCATGGGACAGCAGATCGTAGACGGCGGAATCCTTGCCAGAGTTGAAATCGCCACATATGATCACGGGTATCTGCGTGCCAATGGTATACTCTTGAGAAGGACCTGGTTCAGGCATGGGTTCGGCATTTTCTTCGGCATCCGAAAACTGGAATACCTTCTTGTTCTTACACGCCGGCATTTTCGCGTATTCTTCTGCCAGTCGAGTAAGTTCCTCCAGCAAAACAGCTACTTGGATAAGCTTGACATCCTTGTAGGCTGGGTCCCAGTAGAAGTGGGCGTTGGACACGATCATTCGAGAGCCTGTCACACGGTTTTCCAGCAGAACGACAGTGCCGATGTCGTCTCTTTGCCACACTCGGTTGATCATGTCCGCTGAAGCGTGTCGGCCGGATCTCTCGACTGCTTTGCGTCCAAAGTTTAAATGCACCGAATCGAGTAGGATATATTTTTTCTCCTTGTAGAATGTGCCACAGCCATCTATGTGCCTTGCCTGATCACTCGGAGCGGTCTCGTGACGGCTTTTTTGCGCGAAGTAGCCTTTGTAGCCAGATTCGGCAAGCTTTGGGCGGAAGAACTCGTCATAGTTGAACTTGTCAAGTTCTTGCAAGCAGATGATGTCGGGATCTTGGGTCAGCATTTCACCCAGGATGATTTCCTTGCGATGTTCCCAATTTAATACCCTAGCTGGTGCATATCCATACTGACTCTTGGTGGCATATCTGTCGCAAAGAATGTTGTAACTGAAAGCTGTGAATTTTTCCGGTTGGGATGCAGCATTCGACGTGTCTTCCAGGGCAAGCCAATCACGATCTGTCGGCGGTTCAGGGTCTGAGGTCGAAATTAGGATTCGAAGGGACAAAGAAGCAACAGCACAGAAAGGGTGACGACTCACCAGGCATTTCGTCCCTGAGGTGCTCAATAAACTCTTTGGTACCCATCCGCATTATCCTATTCTTCATTTCATCCTCATTCAGCGGATTGCCCTCCACACCCAAAGCCACAAGCCTATACAGATGGCCCAGTTCAAATGGTAGAGTTCGGAGGTGATTATCGACCAACATAAGACGTTCCAGATTTGTGAGCATTCCAATCTCCGCTGGCAGCTCTCGAAGTTGGTTACCAGACACATCTAGCTCCACCAGGGACTTCAGTCGACCGATTGTCAAGGGTAAGTGGTCGAGGTTGTTGTGGTTGAGATAGAGCTTTTGTAGGAATTCGTACCGGAAGAGCACATCGGATAAGGCGCGCAGGCCCTGCCCACCAAGATCTATAGCTGTCCAGCCTTGGCGACTACCCTTGGATACCGCGATAGGGCGATTTCTCTCCTCTTCCTGATTTTCTTCGTTTCCGGCCTGTGGACCGCCTAGATTCAAGTTTTTAGACACCTGCGCTACGGTTCTGGCTTGGTGGTGCGGAGAAGCATTCGCTCTGGCTTCTTCGGCCCATTGCTGCTGAGTTTGCCAATGCTCACCCCCCGGCTCATCCATGTCATCTTGTTGGTTATCAGAGATGCCGTTTTGATGGTTTTGGGCAAAATGTGAAGCTGGATTCGGCAATACTCCACCGGACTGGTTGTATTGGTGATTTATATGTCCACCTTGATGGTGCTGGTTGTGGTGATGACTCGTCTGGCTGTGGTGTGGATGATGATTTTGTTGGAACTTGGGCATCTGCTGCATCCCATACCTCTGATGATTCTGCCCATTCATCATGACATGCTGTCCCTGATGGCCGCCATGTTGGTACATGTTAAAAGCGCCGTGAGCTGCAGAGGGATTTGCAGGCGATCTGGAAGGTGACGGAGTATCGTTACTGAAAGGTCTCCTCCCTCCCTGAGGGGAGCCGGCACGGGTGAGATTTCTCTGAGCGTTGTGTTGATTGTGCGGGTAGTAGAAAGGTCCGGGCCCCGGCTGGTGGAACCGGTATTGACCATCTGCCATCTAATGTGGTACTCGAAGCCGCAAAGAGAGTGTTTTCGAAGTCGCTCGACGTTTGCGATCGTGGTATTGAGGTGAGAGGGCTGTCGAAAAGGTGTTTGTTTGAGGTGAAGGCGGTTCGACACGCTGTCTTCTTCTCCTGCACATGGACACCGAGTGTGGTGAAAGGGAATATCATAAGATGCTCTATGGCAGGAAGCGAAAGTCTTGAATGTATCGTCCGGCTTCGGAAGGCAAAGCGCTGCTATCGTCGGAATGCAATTGTGGTGAATTGGAGGAGAGGGGGCGGCACTGCGGATCGGTTTTGACTAGACAGCGCACAATGTGAAGCAGACTTGGGATGTGGTGTACCTGATGTGTTTTGTTTTATTGAGACACCGGCTTGATGCTCTGGACTTCTGGAGCGAGTTATTGACATTTATTGGGGTAAAGCTGCGGTGTTCTCAACTATCACCAGCCCTGCCAGCCATTTCGAGGATCGGATAGCGCAAGTCGCTGGCTGACCACGTGATGCCAAGCCATGACTATCTGATGGACTGAAACTCCTTCGCACTGCACACACGAACCCTGCATCGCGAAGCAGAGCATATTCTAGGGGTTCCATGGACATTTCCTGACTGTGAAGCTGCCGGTATGTGGGTGTCAGCATGGCCAGCACTGCTAGATGTCTCGCATCAATCAATGGACCGTGTCGTGCTCAGTACACCGCGAATCCGAAGTTGATTACTCTCTGGATGAGCTACGCAGCAGGTTGAATGCGAGAACGACTCCGCACAGTGCCCATTTGCCAAATACCAGTAAGTGAGTGAAGCCCAGAGGTGTTAGCAGAAACAGCCTTCGGCGGTCGAACAACAACGGTTAGCGAGGAACGGGGACAGATCTACCGACGAGGATCGAGCTACCGACGAGGATCGAGCTACCGACGAGGATCGAGACCCAGGTCGTGTCGCTCCTCTCTCAGGCACTCCCATCAGCCGGATCCTCTGGGACGAACAGCGTGACGGGCGGAAGCCGGCACCTGGCATCCGCACGAGAGGAGGAGTCGAGACTCGAGAAGCGAGCATGGCGTGCACTGCGCTGAACCCAAGACTGAAGTTGAGGCCGAACTTAGCGACCACGATGGCGGAAGAATCCACGGTAATGAATTCCAAGTACGGCACAGTAATACCAGTTCCGGAGCATTTCGGGCTACAAAGTAGAACTGGTGGTGGACGTGGGGCGTCGGGGCCCAGAAGAAAGTGCCCAATCTGTTGCCCCCAACCATCCCCCGACTCAAAGCTCTTCCCTGCTCTCTCATCCCCCTGCAAAGAAATTGGTCCTCCTCCTACCCCTTCCCATTACTGCAGCTTTGTAGAGAGCATCATACGAGAAGGTCAGAACACCATGGAACACTCTTACTCTTCACTTCTGCCCTGACTGACGCGTCTTGTCGCCTAGATGTCTCCACGAGAACCTCAACCCCATGCACAAAACCTTAGTGTCCTATCTACCACCAAGCCTCTATCCTCTTCACCTGCAATGGACTCCGTTTGATCCTCGTCGCCACCACTTCACTCCTCTTCCCATAGCCGCCCCTCAAGCCAGTCGACCGGAATGCAACCTTCAAAGACTTATCGTCGAGTGCGATGTCCAGCACTTCCACCCCAAAGAACAAATCGCCCAGCGCATCTTCAAGCTCTCTCTCCAAGATCCTTATCAAGAAATCAGGCCGCCTCTTTCTCCGCGATTCCACCGTCCCGTATCCCTTGCCATGCGATCTCGCCGAGATTCACCGACAGACCATGAGGTCAATGGTTCTGATGCAAATCTTCGATGCTCCATACTGCGCACCGTATTTCGAGACCAAGCCACCGAGAAGAGTTCTCGAAATTGCATGCGGTTCTGGAGCTTGGTCAACGGCCTGTCATGATTATCTTGGCCGTGGTTCCGCCACATCCTTCACCGGCTTGGATATCCTTCCACTTGCTCCAGATCTGTCAAAATTCGGACTGAGATGGCACTTCGTCCAGCACGACCTGCGCACGCAATCTCTTCCCTTCTGTGATGGCCAGTTTGACTTTGTTTTTGTCAAAGATACTGGTCTCTGTACATCCGCTGCGAGCTTGCAAGCAGAGCCTTTAGCTGAGCTGTTGAGGGTGTTAAAGTCGGGTGGGACATTGGAGATTTGGGATTCGGATTATATCATTCGAAGATTACTGCCAAATCCGCCCGTTGCACCTGGGCTGTCTGTGGAGCAGCTGGAGCAAGCCGAGGACACCGCGACATATACCATATCTGCAGCAACTCCTTTTGCTCAGGCACAGAATCCGTATCTCAAAGACTACAATGCATGGGCAACAAAGGCTTTCGAACGGAGGAAATTGACAGGAGTGCCATGTGCCTTCATTGGAATGGCCTTTTCGGCAGAGACCGAGTCATTTCTTGATTATGGCAGCCGCCGGATTGCAATACCTTTGAGTGAACTTCGGTGGGAGAAGGAACCGCATGTGCGGAAAGGCTCGATAGGTCGGGCAGATTCGTTGAGTAATGCTCGTTCTCAGACACGGACTCTTACTCCTGATCAAATCGCCTTGAGGAAGACGGCGCTAAATACCATCGTCCAAATGATCGAGGGTCTGGAATCAATGTTGATAGAGGCAAGCGGTAAGAGCAAGAATGAATGGGATCGCTGGTGGGCCGCCATGATTATTGACCTTCTTCACAGTGAGGGAACGGCAAGTGGGGAATGTCTAGAAGTTGGTGCTTGGTGGGGCCAAAAGAGGTGAAGCGAGTCGTCGAGATGATACCCATGACACCAATGTGTATTCAGCAATAACGCTGGCGTAACGATCGATATCGCTTCAGGTAGTACCTATGGGTGGCTAGATTCAGTTTGCTGCAGCACACGCAAACACGCGTACACGGAGTACGCACAGCGCTTCAATTTCTGGCGGGTTCGAAGCTTAGCAATTTCATCACGTAAGGCGTGACGGAGCCGTTCAAGGAGCCTACCTTTTTTGACGAACTCTGCTCTCTTAAGACCCTCGTGAATCTTGCTCTCGTCCGTCAGGTGAGCTTGACTTGCAAAAGCGTTGTGGAGGCGGTCTCGAAAGTAGGTGTATCCAAGAGGATAGTGGCGCCCCATCTCCAAGAGCTCTGTTGGAGTCGAGTCAGCCGGGCACATTAATCCGGTCTCGTACTCTGCTGACCTTTGTAAATTGTTATGACTTGTCGTCGAAGTTGGACACTCATCGTGAACAGCGATCTCACCGCATTCGATGCTCCTGGAGAGGGCCGAAATGCGGTATTGATCAAGTTGGTAGAGACACGCAGACGTCCGAACGTCCGTATGTCACCCGATTCGGAACCTCGGCAGGCGGCGGATCAGCGGTGCAACAAAGAACAGCCTCAACTCTACACTGCCACCTGCGTGCCTCCTGCGGATTGGAATATTGTTGGCTTGCACACAGCATGTGTGCTCGAGCAATTGCAAGACGCACGACACGATGTGTGCGTCGCGAAGATCAGGTCCGAGGCTTCGTCGGTCGCTACTCGACCTCCATGCCTTTGCCAGAAGCAAATTCGACTTCGGCTTCGAGGCCAATTGATCCACGATGGCTATCCGATGTGAAGCAGAGAGTTGGAAAATGCATAACATTCGGTCTATCCTCAAAACAGACAGATGAAGCCGGCAGCATTTTGCAACAGCTTGCTTCAGACTGGATAGAGCTGGTGGCAGGCAGCGAAGGATACTTGACTGCTCCCGGCAGGGTTGGTCTTGACAGGCAAGCAGTCGTATGGGGCGAAATGGTGCTCCTCTTACACTCTGTACACGCTTCATTTGGTTGACCAAGGATTCTTGCCGCAGGACACGATGGTACGCCTTCCGTTGCGCCTCAATTGCACTCACGGAAGCTGAGATCTATCAGGGTAGCACACAACGACCTCCTACCATTCCAAGCAATTGACATTCTGAAGGGCACGTAAACAACGTCCAATACCTTCGATATGCAGAGAGCGGCCGCTGCAATTGGATGCGTAATTTTGGCATCCATTTTGATCCTGCCAACAAGAGACTGTGGACGGATATGGCTTCGTCTAAAGGTGTTGGTTTGATTTTAAGAAGCATTAAGGTTGACTATAAATTCGTGAGATATGTCCATCAACTACTTGACCTTTGGAGAAAGAGCAAAACGAATTCCCCCATCACTGACTCCCAGATATAGCCCATGACATGGCCAGATCGAATATCTGTCTTTCACAAACTTCGGTCAAGACCTGACGAAACAACGGAGTCAATCATACTCGACGGGATGATACTCTCGGAGTCGAAGCAGAGGGCAGCCGCGCGATGTCTTGAGGATGTTGTCGTCTACGATTACCCCACAAGCAAGAAGACAAGACTGCCCACCTTCATGCTGGGTCAATTCCAAAGGACGTATGATCTGCAAGAGGCTGCTAAAGCGGAGATTGGGGAGAACATCGATAGCTTGCTCGATAGAGTACGAAATATAGAACGTGATAGCTGGGATAGACATGATGCGCAGGAGGACTTGGGCGGTTCACACTCATGATAGTGTCAACGAAAATCCGTAATAGACAGGTTTCCCAAGCGTGTTCAAAGGCATATTGAGCTTTGCACGCTGGAGATGCGTATCTCAGGATGCTGTAGATCGACTGACCGGCTGCGCGTGCCGAGAGCACACACAATCACGGCAATTGAGTTATTATAGCAAATAATTGCAGGACATGGAGTTTCCCAACAGCGGTGTACCCCGATGGACTCCACACGAAAACGAGGACGGTAGGTAGTTGCAGGGAGGGCTGCGCTGCAGAGGTACCCTGTGCAAATACATACGAAATTGTACCAGGCCTATTCGATTTTGTTTCGCTGCTTAAGCACCGGGAGATTCCTCTGAAGAGCAGTTGTTCTCACGCTTGATATGATCGATCTTTTGTTATCTGTCTTCCATTCGCGCTGTCCCATAGCCAAAACCCATGCCGAAATGTGAGGCTGGCGAGTTCTTTGGAGTGTGGATGAGGTACAGATACTGATGACAGGCCTGGCAGTGCGCTTCTCCGCCGTGTCCGGGCGAATCAGGCCAGGATAGCTACTAGAGTTCAACGGTCAGCTAGCCTTGGAAGAGCCTACCCATTATGCAGGCAATGCTTGAAACCTGATCTCCCCCTCAATCTTGTACTCGTAGATTGCTTTGCCGAGAGTTCGCCATGATGGATGATTTTGAGCAAGGACGGGAGCACAGTCCGGCGGAATTGCTCTCGCAGCCGCGGCTGTGTTCCAGTCAGGGCAGCATCATGGAAAGGCGGAGTCGCATGAGGTCGGTGTGGTCGTAGGGAGAAATTGACGTCCTTGGTTGCTGTTTCATGCGGGACGGAACTTTGACGGTTGGACGAGAATCCTCTTGCGATGCTCTGTCTTACGACTGCTAGACTGATGTGCAATGATCTGGCCGCAGATGGAATCCTGGTAATTGGCCTGCGGGTTGCTTTGTCGGGCTGTGCGGGAGACAGCAAAGTGACGAGGGGCTTTAACCAAGGGGCTTTAACCAAGGGGCTTTAACCAAGGGGCTTTAACCAAGGGGCTTTAACCAAGGGGCTTTAACCAAGGGGTTTAACCAAGGTGCTTTAACCAACCAACCCAACAGGCAGCGCCCTCGCGCTGCCTGCGGTTCTAGCCCTGATGCATGGTCCAAGCGTCTTCCACACCACCACCACTTCACCCTCATGTGTGGCAGATCAGAAACCGTACACAGCTTGACACGCCCATACACAATTTCCCGATTACCGACTCGGACTCCCTTCCCACTACTGACCGAGCCGTCTGATCACTGACCTTGCTGCCATTGCTCTCCCGGCAGTTTCGTCCAGTCTCACCAACATCGTCTCTCAGTTGGCTTGCCTAACTCCCCTGGTCAAGCCGACTGGTCCAGGAGATCAAGCTGGCAAACTGGCAGCTTCATGCCCCGATCTGGCGCAGGCAAGAAGAATCAGCACAATCACCGCCATGAAAATGGTCTGGTAGGCCCAGGCAGAAGGATCACAAGGCAAAGGTCGAATGGTCATCTCAAGGGTGCCGCGAAGGCTGCTGTCCCGGACACTCCTCCCCTCACTCCCACCACTTCTGCCGACCCTCTTATGAAAAGCCCGGTCGCCAACGGTTCGAATGCTTCCCTCTCGGATGCAAAGCAGGATGTCACGGGAGACACGGGCTTACACAGGCTGAGGCAGGGGAGCTCGGATTCATCTGTTGATGGACAGAATTCACATCCTAATGGCCGCATACATGGTAGAGAACCTGAGGAAAGCCAAAGCCGCCGCTACGATGGTGCGGCAGCAAATTCAGCCGTCACCGGCGATGTTGGCACTCTTCAACTAGCTTCAACCATTCTCAAGTCCTGCCCAGCATATGACACCATCGCCATGCTCATCCTGTTGCTTCAGCTTCCGCCTATCTTTCTCACCCTAGTCCAAGCCCTGTTCGCCTCGCTCACTTTCATGCCGCCCAGTGGACTGTCCATGACGTCCGTCTTCTCCCTTTTTGACGTCTTTCAGGGTTCTGCTGGAACTCCGTCGCTTGGTACTATGATTGCGGTCGACGCATTGTTCTTGGGTGGATGGTTCTGTCTCTGGAATTGGGCCCGAAACTTCGCCCTTGACCTGGCGCAGGTGCAAATCGCAATTACGCTTGGTGGAGGCAACGCCGGCAAAACTGGTAGTGTGAACAGCGTCTGTATCGTTATCGTGCTGCTGTTACATCTAGTGAGGAGCAAGTCTGTGCGCCAATGCTTCTTTGAGCACATTCTGTCCACCAAACTCCTCGCTAACGAGCATGTTGACCACCTCGCCCAATACATCCCTCAAGAGACCGATTTCGGACATACTCCACAATCTCCTTTATGGTACCGCAACCTTTTTGCAATTCACATCATTACGCAAGCTGGAATAGCAATAATCCGACGCAACGTTGCGAGCAGTCAGGCAAGCTCGACATCCAAGATATCTAAAAGAGCAGATACTGAAGCTTCTGCTGGCGCACAAAGCAATCAAGATATTTCAACCTTTGATTCGGTCTCCAACGCAGCCGCCGTTGGGATCACCGACTCTCAGGTCCCACTAACTCCTGCTTTCAAAGATGGCAAAGACCGAGCGATAAGCGCGAAGAAGCGAAGGAGACAAGCTAATCAGGTACGAAGTCGTCAGCCATTCTGGGCCGCTCTGGCCAGTACAAAAGTCAATGCACTGCGTGAAATTGAGATCTCTCGGCCATCTTCCACCTCGTCTGTTCATGCCGGAGACCATGTTTCGGGTGCACTTCCAATCGAGGACGGTCATGTTCGCATCACTGATGTTGACTGTTCAAGCATTAAATTTGAAGCCATCAACTTCATCTCAGGGGTTGATGATCAAGAAGCTGGACCACCTCAAGACCAGTCTCTTTTTGTTCGGATCAACGGGGCTTACTGGACCTCCACTTCTTTATCTACCTCGCAAACCGAGAGACCAGGAACAATTTTGACTGGAGAGATATCTGGTCTTGCTCCAAATTGTACCTACACCTGTTCTTTCATTCGAGACGATGATCGGGAGATTGCTGTGATCATGGTTAAGACCCCGGCTCTCTTGGACAAAGATCAGACGTCTTCGCTCTCTTCAATGTCATCACCTCCTTTCCGTCCTTCCCAGCATCCATCGTCGCCTATCAGTACTATTCGACGATCTATAGCAACCACAGAGGCCAAGCTGATTGACACAAAGGTTCGGGCCAGCCGAGCACGCAGGTCACACAAAGCCGGTCTATCCAAGCTCGAAAAAGAAGTTGACTCTTTCACCAGCCGATTGAAGTCCAGCAGTGACGACACAAAACAGCGGCAAAGACTTCTGCAAGCCGAGCGAACCATGAAGCAGAATCAGGACGCGACACAATCGATCTCCGCTGCCCTTGATGACCTTTCCACCATTCCCGAAGAAGGAACAAACGATTATGATGCCAAGAAAGATGCATATGATAAGCAATGTGCCCTTCTCGCTACAGCGAATGAGTCGCTTTCCTCCGCAAAATCATCTACAGATTTAGAGCTTGCCACTTTCAACGAAGAGATGAAGGCGATCAATCGCCAACGTGAGCGTCTCGTGGCCCGCCAAACTCGACTCACTGAACAACACGACCGGATCACCCAGGCCAATCTTCAGGGACTGAACGAGAAGGAACGTAAAGCGGGAGAGACTCTGGCTAAAGATCGGGACCACGCACGCGTTGAAGCGGAGTACTCAAATCAGTTTCACCTCTTTCATCGTGAGTTGGCGAGCATGTCCATGCGTATGCAACAAGCCAAGCAAGAATCTCAAGCGCTAGAGAATCAAACGATGCATCAGCAGCAACAAAGCGCCATGATTGGTGGTGGACCTTTGACTCCCGAGGGCAATTTACCCGGCACGAACCCAATAGCCAGACCGTTCCAATCAGGTTTCGTTCATGGCTTTCCCTCCAGCCATGCCATGTCGACTCTTCCTGCATCACTATCACCAGAATCTGCCCATGCTTCACCTTTTCTACCTTACAGCAAACCGCTCGCGTTCCAGAATGACCACCATACGACGTTTGGTACCAACCGAGCGAGATCCGCTTCAAATCGCTCGGCCGGGGCAGCTAGCAGCTACAGCGCTGACCTCGAAGACGCCGATCCGATTCCTCCCATGCCAGGCATCACTAAATTCAGCTCCGATGGGAAGAGGAAGGGTAGTGGTGGCAGTCCTGGTGCAGGTGGGAGGGGAAGTCCGACGACGGCGACAAGTGTCAGTGTGGTTGGATTGGGTGCAGTGGGTAGTCCTCTGAGGGCAAATGCCAACGTCCACATGCCTGGGAGGGGAAGTCCGGGGCAAGGAATTTGGTAGTCAGCTTGATGATGGGAAGATGCTGCGTGGACCCTGTTTAAACAGTGGATGAATCAGAAGATGGGAGGAGAGGAGAGAATCATAGGAGACGGGGGCATGAAGGCGGGAGGTAGATGTAGATAGAGGACTCCAGACCGCTGGTCCTGTCGCAAAGGAGAGCAGAAGGACAATGATCCAAAAAGCCCGTCCATGACTTTATCATCCCTCTCACCTTCCTGCTCTAAATCTTGCTCTCTCTTCTCACTCTACGATCTTCGACTACGCTGAGATCTCTACGCATCCATCACTTTGCTTGTTATATCGGGCGCCTATATAGCTGGTTTCAACAGAGCTGTTCTTCTCCGACACCGTCGACTAACCAGGCGCCCTACCCTGACTTTATTTGAACCTCATCTTAGAAGCGACCTAGGATTCTGCTTCAGGATACCGTCGGTGTTTCTCTGCCTCTGCCCTGCTCTTCAAAGCCGTTTCTTAGCCAGCCAGCTGCTGTGGCACTGTCATCGTTTCGTAGGCTAGCTATCCAGAGCAATCGGCCATTTTGGTTGTTCATAAGGATCATCCTCCCACCCCGATTCTCGTGTGGTGTGCGAATCTTTATCCGAGCTTTGGCTCTCGGCTATTTCGTTGTTGGGCAAGGGTGACCTTTCTGGCTTGACGCTGCTTTTGTATGCTCACCCTACATTGCTGCTTGGGCTGTTCCGTGAGCCTCTGGTCATTCCACAAGGTCATTTGTCTAGCCGGGCTCTGCTTTTGTGTGCTCATCTACTTTGCAATTTTTCGCTGTTTCTTTTGTCGTTCGTGATTGCGAACTCTCTGGCTCAAATCTACCATTCCGAGATCGTCTATACCCAGAACGTTTCCAGGCCTTATAGGGTTCCTAAGAGTTGACTTCCTGAGACAATCGTACAATCGCGTCATCCTCCACAGTCGGGCTGTCGTCTGCCTCTTCGGACCTTTCGTGATGATCGAATATCCTGCTCGCCTCATCCTTAGACTTCGTCTTGAAATACTGCTGAATCTCAACCATGACATCCTCGACGTCCCTCCGCACAGCCTCTGTCCGTGCCATTCTCTCCGTTTTCTGGTGCTGCGGCAGAGTCACGGCTCCCCGGGGCTCAGCCTCAGTCTGTCGCATGCGCAGATCTTCGCGAAGCGTTTCGCCAACGTTATCTCTGATCACCTGCTCAAGTTCCCTTGAGATGTGCGAGCGCAGAGGAACGTCTGATTGCTCGACCAATTTGTTGATGCTAAGGTATTTTTTGATGCGAATGCCTGAGCCGTAGAGGAGGGCTTTAATGAGTGCTTCGACGTCGGCTGTATTGTTGTTGATATGCAGTTTGCTGAAGCAAGATGATAAGGGAATGGGCCCGTGAGGGCGAGAGAGTTGTTTTCTGATGAAACGTCTGTTGATTCTTTGGTTCCCCTTGCTGCTTCTTGTACGACCGACCTCGTCGATTTGGGCCTGGACGTCGCGAGTATAATGCTTTCGGAAGAGAACTCTACCAACGAGGTGGTTAATCTTGTTGCCTTTTTGATTGCCTGCTTCGTCGTCTTGTAACTGCTGGCTGTCCGAGGCAACTTTGTGAATGTCAATTCGATCGGTAAAGATCTTCCTAAATGGGGGAGAGTCAACGAAACCAGGTCGAACGAGTGGGTGAGTGTTCTTTATCCGTCGTCTGGATTTTGCAGTAGGTTCGCAAAGAGGTCTGTCACTGCCATTACTACTCAGCCGGTAGGCCATAGCATTTTTGTCCAGAAGCTCACCGTCAGCCGGAGTTATAAGTGGAGCGCTTGCTGAACTTTCGGCGGAAACTGTCCTCATGCTTTTGGGGGTTGGCAGCCAACATTTGCCTCGCTTCGTCGTCCGTACGAACTCGTGCCCTGGCTTCTTCGACTGTGGAAATCTTCTATTGTAGTCAAACCTCCTGACTGTCCGAGCGAGCTTCCTTACGGCAAGAGATTCCCGAAGAGGCATCGTGCGCGTTGGTGAGGGGGGTATCAACGCTGCCGACACAGAACTCGGCTCTGACCTTGAAGACGGGTGTCGAGATTTGGCTTGTGTACCTTCCTCCTCAGGCTCTTGGGCGCTGTCAGTACGTCTATTTTGATCCTCTACTCTCGATTGGTGCAGTGTGAGCTTCACGTAAGCTGGCGCTTCATTTGAGAACTTGGAAGATCCTCCGAATTGCAGATTTGATCTGACAACCTCAGATACGTCTGGGAGGCGCTGGACAGTTGAAGAGAGGCAGCTAGTAGAGGGGCCGTCAGTGATATCTCTCCAAACGTTGTGTTCACCTGCACTATCTCCACCTGCTGTGTCACGAAGCAGTCCAAGGACATCATCCTTCTCTTCGGTCTCTATATTTGTGCCCCCATTTTCCTTAGTAAGCTCTTCGGATTCCAGTGCCTTTTCCACGGTCCTAACCTTTGTCGTATCTCCAAGGACTCGCCCTGCGACAGACATGCGCCCATCCTTGCTCAGTCGTCGATTGCACCCATTGCGGAGTTTCCACTTTCTCATCATTGCAGGGATGCTACTTTCACGATCGATATGCATTCGTGCAAGGTCCTTCCATAACGATGAACAGAGCTGATCGTAGCGGAATAGATTTTCTTTGAAAGGTCCGAGCGGCATTCTTCTCAATTTGATAATCAGGCTTTTTTGGAGTAGCATATCCCTTGCACGGCAAACAAGCCAATCACAGATGAGAGCCAAATAACGTGAAGGCACATCGAGCAGTCGGTCAACGAGCGAAAGGGATTGCTCTCGAAGCCATATACTCATCAGTCGACGTCTCACCGTATATGAACGCACCTGGGTCAAATAAGTCTTTTGGCGTAAATTGGGCAAATCTGCAAAGTCGCGCGTGCCACTGCTAACAAACCAGTCGGCATACTGTCGGATGTATGGGAGTGCCAGATCTATCCTGCCAGGCGCATTTTGTAAAGCGTAAAGTGGATGAGGATCAGGTATAATACTAGGGTCTAGCTCGTCATGAATTGTTCCTATGGACGAGTCGACTTCAAGATGACGGCCTAGGTATTCTCCATGACATCCCACAACCGACTGCGGCAAGTGAGGAAATGATTCGCCCCTAAAATGATGCGAGCCACAGAAAATGAAATAGAAAGCCAGTAACCGATGTATCCCGGTTAAGAGCGAGGACTGAGTCTGTTCAGGGGCGCTGAATTTTTTGACTGCCTCGGACAGCTCCATAATCGCCAAGTGCACAAAAGTTCCGTGAGATCGAAGGATTCGAGCCAAAGATTGCGTTCGCCCCCGTAAGCCAGATAAGTGCGCCTCGGAATAAAAGGCTTTTTGGTAGTACTGTATGCCTTCCATGGCATGGCTTGTGAGTGCCATAAAATCTTGGGTTGTTATTGAAGGTCGCTTCGGGATCGATCTCGAAGTCTTGCTAATCTCAGGAACACTCAATTCCCTTGAAAACTTTGCTGGCTGCCCCGAGAGTGGCTCAACCTGACTATAGCGGCCGTCGACGTATGCAAGACAAGTGTTATTGCTTTCCAGACGTCGATCGTAGCCCCACTCAGGGATCTCCTCCACTATCCCGAATATGATCGCATGATCCCCCAAGTAAACGGTCTTCTTAGGCATGTAGGTACAGACAATACAGAACGCGACAGGGTTCCGGACACCATGTCCTCTGTGGAGTAAAGGAGGGAAGGTTTTGGGAACCCATTCAGGCCTTCGCCTCTCTTCAGCAGAAGCTGTCGTCTCCCCGTCACAGAACGGCGATGCAGAATGTCCTCTTGCAAAGCGAGATGCCATTTCTGCGCCCCTGCCAGTTGGCTTTAGCATGTTAACATTAAAACATTTGGAATTTTGTATAGCATCAAACGTGGCCGATGGCAGCTTCATATTCAAGGAAACAATGACTTGTGGTTCCAGTGTGACCGTTGTGAAACTGGAGACTGTAGCTCCCCTCCAGGGATTTTGAGGATCGTTAGTATCCGTAGCAGTAATGATGGTGGCGGCTTGCGGCACTCGACGCATGCAGTGCCGCATCCTCTGTCTGGTGCAAGACTTCTCTGACTCTCCTTTCGTCCTCGATGGGAGCGCAGGGATCCGCGTTGTAGCTTGCTGGCTAGAGCACTCATTCTGCCACAACGAGGCGAGTTTTCCCAGCTTCCCTGTATTATATGAGTGCTTCCCTGTCATCGATGGGGTGTTGTCTGGGTTGTGCGACAAGGGCAACCGCTCGAGTAATGTGACCGAGGAGACATAGTGCTCTTCACTGGAAGTGCCGATCTGCCCTTTGCCTGATCGGAGATGGATCTCTGGTGGTCCATTGACTTTATGTATATTGGGATATTGAATGTTCGAGGTTCCATCGCCAAAGGACGAGAGATGGTTTGACTGGGGTGTGCTATTGACGTGTCCATCATTCTCTAACGAAGCAGGCATCTGCAGCAATTTCTCGCTGTCCAAACCCCCCTTGCTCTTGCTCTTGCTCTTGCTCTTGCTCTTGCTCTTGCTCTTGCTCTTGCTCTTGCTCTTGCTCTTGCTCTTGCTCTTGCTCTTGCTCTTGCTCTTGCTCTTGCTCTTGCTCTTGCTCTTGCGCTTCGGCTTTCGCTTATGGCCATCTTGACTGCTGGACTGTGCGAGACTGCAGAACGTGGAGGAAGCACAGACAAGCGGTTGAGGTGAATTAGCATCTCGTGTCAGGGGCAGGTCATAAGTTTCGACGTGTGGAACGGTATGTCCGACGACTTCTGGATGTTTGCCGTCCTCTTCTTCTTCCGTGGCTGTGACGGGAGTGGCCTTCCGGGAAGGCGAGTAAATCGAGAAGCATCTGGTGGGTGATTCTCTTGTAATGGTTGGCATCCATGACAGATGCACGTTCGGCCCACTGTCCCTTCGGCCGCTTTTTCTTCCTCGAGTTGCACGCAGCTGAAAGATTTGAGCTTTCAATGATCAGCACTCCAATCGTGCTGGAAATCTTAAACGCTTACGGGGAAGTGCGACGCGGCGCATCTCTGCCCAGCAGTTGTGCCGTAGTACAATCATCGGAGCAGATGTTGACAGCATCGTCACAGCTCCATGATGCTACCGTAGGTAAGCAATGCCTGCTCATGGTAGAAGGATTGAGCTGGAAGCCAATTTAAAGGGCGTTCCAACTGGCAAGACTAGATATCTTTAAGAAGCTCAAGCAGGTAACTTTGGGAGAAATATATTGGCCAAGCTTCTGTACACCAAGGCAACGAAGTACTGAACCCTGCTTCGGTTCTCTCTGGGGAGTCTTCCATTCTTATCCTACGCCTTCCCACTCGAATCAGGCACTCTTCCTCTAACGAGACTGACGATCTTTCTCCCTCCTCCTTATCTGCCCTCCTTGCACCTCAGAGCTCGCACCTGTCGTCTTTCAAAGTCGTTCTGGGCGACTTGTTGACAATCTCCCTACGTATCGTCTTGGGCCTGGACCTGGACCTGGCGCAAATTCATCCGTGGTCGACCTGCGATACCATTCAGAATCACCACGAGCTCGTTTTCTTTGCGTCATGTCCGTCACATTACGGCCTATCCTTCGTCCCTCCGCTCCTCTGTCTGTCTTCCAACCTGGCAAATCTGGAGCTTTCATTTGTCAACCATGTCGAAATGCGCGCCTTCTCAAACGGCCCAAACGTCCTTACACCTTTACACAATTAGTCACCCTCTCTGATGGTAGCGCGTTCACCTTGCGAACAACTTCTCCGCTACCGGTCTACCGATCCACCCGCGACACGCGAAATGCTCTGCTTTGGAATCCGAGCTCGACCGAGCTCATGAACGTGGAAGATGATGAAGCTGGACGGTTAGCGGGATTCAGGGCAAGGTTTGGAAGGGGCTACGACATCGGTAGAGAAGATACAGCGGCCAACGACGCAGAGAGAGCGCCCTCAGAGAACGTCACAGCAAGACCTTCTGCTGGGGAAGAGGTTGCGATGGATGATAATGGCTTTGGGGAGGAGGAAGACGCCAACCTTCTTGATTTGATCAGCTCATTTGGACAAGGACAGAATTCCCCAGGGGGAGGGGGAAGTAGCGGGGAATGACGTGGTGGAAATGCGAATCTCCGTCCCGCTCCTCGTCAGATACAGACAACCTGAAGACTTCGCAGATGGCCCCCGTTGGGATACAAGAGACCACACCCTTCGCACCATCGGGAACGTGACCGCGTCCCCTGTGATGACAAACTCCCATGTTCAAGACCCGAAGACAAGCTAGGAGCATGCGGAGGAAGAAGATTCGAATACTGTCTTGTTAATTCGAAGATGATTGCGAAATGTCTTAATCAGATCGAAGATGGACGGTATTTCAGTATTTCTACTGATTTTCTCCTTCAGCATCATCTTATAAGAGCCTGCGAATATAGATTCAATATTCTTAATGGCTGTTATGAAATTGGAGAGGAAATTCTCATCTCCAACTTCTGGCAGAGCTACTTTTTGCGCGTCTGTATATAGCTCTTCTTATTCTTGTAGTCAATTTTCGAGTCGCTGGCTTTCTAAGATCTGCTTTAGCGTCTGATATTGTCGAGATGCCATCAGATCTGATCTCCAGTTCGAGAGATCAATTGTAGAGCATTATGTGTCAAGAGTGCTGATGGTTGTACAGACTAAACATCTAAAATACAACTGGAGGAAACTGGCCCCCGCAGGCGCCAAGGCCCCACAGCGTTCGGCGAACTGTTAGAACTCTCATGACCCCTGCCTGTGTAAAATATGAAAGATGATTCATTTCTAAGTTATAAGTATCAACGCACCCTTAAGTACAAACCCTTCTGTCAAACCCTTGTGCCAGTCTAGCTTCGATATCACACCTGCAACCATCTATGCAACCATCTATTCAACAGCTGTTATATATAGCTGTAGCAACCCGTGACAGCATCTTGACCGCGCTATCGTTTGGTATCACAGTCGCACGATACCGGAACCGAATATGTTTCTTTAACTGTATTGTAACCTGTTTGTTTACAAACTGTGCACGGTCTCCACCCGATTCGGCCGAACCCGTAACACCAACCACATTTTGGGTCCTGGTTACAGCAATAGCCCTTAGTCGCCGCTGCATTGGTTGTCTTACAATGACCTTTTCCTATGCAAATTGTGCATTGCTTGCTCACAAATCTCGTACGAGGATCAGAATAGGTGCCGTGGCCCCCACATTTTGTACACCTAGAATTGTAGCTTCTTTGAGGCGATGTGCTGGTGCCAGCGCTGGATGATCCGCTGCCGCTAGGGTTTGAATGGCGAGGCATTGTTATTTGCTTCTTTTAAGAAAGCTGTGAAGATTAGTATAAATCTTTTCAAGACAAGTATTCTTAGAATATTATTCTTACACTCAATATAATAATTGAAAAGAAAAGTGCTTTATTTAAGAAAGAGACTTTAATAGTTGGAGTTGATTGATAATGTTAAATTGATTGAAGTTGATTGAATTGACACACTGGATTGGGGAGTGATTATTAGAACAGTCTTTATAGATTTATCCAATCTGTATTTGTAATAATTCAGATTGATTAGACATGAATTACTGTAGTGATTTGTAATTGTCAAACAGCCTACGCCTTAAGGCGTCCATTGATCAGGTTTCTGCTAGCCTGCGCTGTGTTCAACAGGCTATTTTGAGCGATTCTCTTGAGTATATAACACTCATTTGAAGCGCAATTCTAGATAGATTCTAGGCAGTTGATTCTGTCCATTTACAGTCAATCCGATCTATTCTTCAGACACTTCTGCGCTATTTAGGCCTATTTGCCTGACAGTAATACTCTGTAACATCTCAGCACTTTTATCTGTAACTAATAATGTTTGAAGATTGTCTCAGTAATCTCAGCTTAGGAATAAGAATAATTGAAGCTATTTTTATATTTATTATCTTGATTAAAGTATTAACTAGATCGATTTTAATATCTCAATCACATGAATATAGCGTTTGACGCCATAAAAATAGATACGTGTGACGCGCGTACGTAATAGACGTCGAACCTCAAAGTCACGATAGTAATTAAAACCCCAGAGATCCATCGATCCTACGTGCCTTGGGAAGCCAGTCACATAGATGTCTAAAGGGCCACAGCTCGGAGCTGAGAACCTCCAGAGAATAGCCAAGCAGCTCCATCTCTACTGGCAAGATCTCGATCAACGTTCCTTCTGTGTCTGGCCCTTCTTGAAGAAAATGCAGAGCCACTTCTCTTTCTGGTGAAAATGACAAGGAAGATCTATTGGAATCTTCGTCCGCCTGTGTTGCTCATCAAGCTCAGACTATTGCCTCTCGAGCTTTTGAAGCTCTTGAAGGAATCGAAGACCTTCAGCCCCTGCTTAGGATGATTCTGATCAGCTTGGCTATTGAAACCCTGTGTATGCATTGCTTGAAAATGGGAATGGAAAAGCCATGATGACTATGAGCTTGGATTCATCTAGGTGTATGAGTTTGTTCGCGGCGGAGCGCCGCAAGGGCAAGGGCTTAAACGACAGTACAGATTACTAACTCAAGACCTTTTTGGAGTTTTACTTTCTAGCTTAGTTTCAACACCTTACAACCTTCTGAAAGAGCCTGTGATACCTCTGTGTAGCACTCTCTTTACTGCTCCATATTGGCTAAGCATCAAAGCCAATCAAAACCAAGAGAACTGCCCACACCTCCTTACCCTTTTTGTTGCATTTTGGCGAGCAGACGAAGGCCATCTCCAGAACCAGCTGGCTGGCCTGATCCTGTCATACACTCTCCTGATTCTTGGGACTTGCTTTTTGATGGGGGCGCAGTTAAAGAGCTCTCCAAGGTGGAGCTCCTGGACTGTGTACGGAACAGCCAGCAGTGCATCACCAGCTTATTTCTCGGCGCCGTAAACGGCGGGCACCTGGCGTAAGCTCAACCCAGTTTGTCAATAGTCACTCCACGTGAAGCCAAGAAATTTCAACCTTTGTATAGTTAACCCGGGAAAAACAGGAACAGCTCTGATGAACCAACGGAACAGGAAGTCCCCTTGATTGGAACGGTACCGAACACGACCCTTGTTCCGTTCTGTTCCGCTGTTTGAAAACGCTGGACTGCCGCCCTCTGTTTAAGTCAAAACCCAGTCGCTTCCTCTGCATCGTCATCGCGATCAGAGGTTGTATCAGCGTGATGACCATTTCCACCCTTGATCAAGTCCCGCACCGTCTCTTCAAAGTCGGAATTTTCGCCCCATGCAATGCTCGCCGTCAAGGAGCTGAACGTCTTGCCTCTTGACACGAGCATATTTGTTGTTGCTCAAGCGGCGCCCCTTCTGTGGTTTAAGTATTGAATTTGATTGTTGAGTGGGAATTTGCAGAACCTGGCGTAGAATTCGCAGAATCAGGCGTAGACAGCTCGGAATTCAAGATAGAAGGCGATTCAGACGTGTGGAGCGGATTTAATGTTAAATCGAATATTGAATTTGAGTCGACAATGTCTGTAGCGCTATTTTAAAGATGGGAGATAGTTTCTGACTCTGAATAAGCCATAGCGAGGCCGTATCTGTAAAAAAAGTTAGACACAAGAATAATATTGAGAGGGATTATCTGCTTTTGCCTACTATAAGTATGTTATTCGCACAAGCAGCGGGGCGTTTTTATTTACATTGAGAGTGATTGTTGCAGATATGCAAATTAACGCCCGAATCAAGTATCTACGTATCTCGTAGCTTATAGCTCTGTTGGCCCACTGCAAACAATGACAGAATAGTGGATTGATTGTTTGGAGCTTCAGGTGTTATTTTTGACCCTTTTTGATTTAGATATCAGCTTTTTTGCGTAGAATCTCTACCTTCTTTCTAATGCCCGAATTTTGAGCCATTTCCTTATCGACAGCGTGTTGGATTTGTTTATTTGGGATCCATTCTGCTGTTCTGCGTTGTTTGATTGTGTAGGGGCAAGCAGGTTTTCAATGTAATTTGTCGCAGAGATAGTAAGATAGTGGTTGAGCTGATTTCGATGAGGATGAAGATTCTATAGCTGATTTAGCTAATAGATCTTCTTGAATGTGAGGCACTTCAAGTCGGGCCCATGCAAAGACATAGATATGGGCGGAGTTGCGCCGCGCGCGGAAGGGACATTTTGGCTGCGTGGCACTCCCGCTTGTGATTTACTCTGCTGTTTCGAACATAATTCTTCATACATAACCATGGGTGGCCATCACCAATCTCTTGACCCGTAGAAATCCCACCCCTTGAAAATGGACTTGGACGCTGGAGACTCCCCTTGGGGAGGTGGGTTCAGCTCTGCATCGCTCTCGGACTGCTACTGACAGACCACTCCTTAGATGTCCCATCTCAATCCGAAACGACCAAAAGTCCCGCCAAAGAAGACGAATCCTCGAGTATGTTTAGGCTGGTGCTTGTATCCAGCCTAATCTGATTCCTGTGTAGCTGCCATCCCACCTACCGACCCTTCGCATCCCAAGTCACAATCCACCAACCCACCTAGATCTCCTGCCTCCCGCAAAATGCCTGCTCGAAAGATCGGACCGCAGCTTACTCGCTTGGAAGCTGTTGATGGGTCCCTTGATCCTTTGGGACCACTGGGGGTTAAAGAGCCTTCGATCCCCTCTGCGCCTTCAACAGCAGAGCAAGCTCCCACTCCCCCACGGAAAGAGATAAACCAGGCACGCAACGCAAGACCGCCGGCAGCTGCTCAGCAGGCCACTTCCACTCGTGGTGCTTCCGAACCCGTTGAAAATGAAGACTCCACAAGCCTCCCAAGGAGGACAAGGGGCCCACCACCAGTCCAGCCCGCGGGAGCAGGCAGCCTCCGGCAGACACAACCCAGTGTCAGCATCGAGCAAGCTGCAAGACCGTCGTTTGACATCACAGTTGGGGACCCACATAAAGTTGGCGATATCACCAGTAGTCACATCGTATACCAAGTTCGGACGAAGGTGAGTCGCATTGCAATCAAGGAAGACCCAACCAATTGACAAGGGATAGACTACATCGAAAGCATATAGACAACCAGATTTTGCAGTATCACGGCGGTACCGCGACTTTCTATGGCTCTATAACTCTCTACATAACAACAATCCTGGCATTGTCGTCCCACCACCGCCAGAAAAGCAGGCTGTTGGTCGATTCGACACAAGCTTTGTTGAATCGCGAAGACAAGCGCTGGAACGAATGCTGAACAAAACAGCACACCACCACGTTCTTCAACATGATGCAGATCTCAAAATATTCCTTGAGAGTGACTCGCTCAGTCTCGATGTGAAAAACAAAGAGAATAGGGAACCAGATCTTGGCCAGAACAAAGGCATGTTCAGCTCACTCGGCATAAATGTAGGTGGAAGCGGAGGGAAATTTGTTGAGCATGATGACTGGTTTCATGATCGCAAGATCTACCTTGACGCTTTAGAAAATCAACTAAAAGGTCTGCTCAAAGCAATCGACACTGTCGTATCTCAAAGAAAGGGTCTCGCAGAAGCAGCAGGCGACTTCGCTGCTTCACTGAGCTCTCTAGCTGCAGTGGAGCTTTCCCCGTCCCTTTCCGGCCCACTCGCAGGGCTGTCGGATATCCAAGTACGAATACGAGAGCTCTATGAACGGCAGGCACAGCAAGATGTCCTGACGCTGGGCATCACGATTGACGAGTACATTCGCTTGATTTCCTCCATCAAGCAGGCATTTCAGCAACGACAGAAAGCCTACCATTCTTGGCACAACGCCGAGAGTGAGCTCCAGAAACGGCGTAACACTCACGAAAAATTGTTGCGCCAGGGAAAGAGCCAGCAGGATAAGTTGAATGAAGTGGGAGCTGGCGTTGCAGATGCTGAAAGACGGGCGCATTCTGCGAGACTGTTGTTTGACGATATGGGAAGATTGATGCGTGGGGAATTGGAGCGATTCGAACGAGAGAAAGTGGAGGACTTCAAGAGTGGAGTGGAAACTTTTCTCGAGGGGGCTGTGGAAGCACAGAAAGAGGTATGTGCACATTTTCACCACTCCACCTCGAAGAACGTTTCGCTGGCAATGTTTTGCCAATTTGCTAATTCTTTGCCATAGCTGATCGAACTCTGGGAAACCTTCCTCATGCAGTTGGACGCAGAAGAAGGCGGAGATCCCTTCTATAAACCAGCTCCGCAGCCTTCTGCTGCCCAGACTTCGAAGTTGGATGAACCTGCACCAAAATCAGTCGGTAGCGAGGAGAATGATACCGGAGCAGGCGTGACCGCCACTGTCGAGCAAGAAGCTTAAGCTCGGGGGCTGGGAGCCCCATGAAGGATTCCTGACAATCAAAGAGTCACCGTCGAACTGGAAAATACGTTGTTTCGAGCTCCCAAATCAAAATGGGCTATGCGAATGCCTCCATGACGCCTGCATCCTTGAGTCTCGTTGCCGGCGCATGCGTCCACTGTCCTGCTGTCCCAAGAAAGAAATGAAGCAGAGTCTCATGCTGTTGAGATCCCAAAGACAGATCCTGATACTCATTTCCTGAGATGGCGAGACACAGCAGATGATCAGATGCATTCCTTGCAATGTCGATCATCTAAAATCCTGCCGACCGACTTTCTCTTCCTCCCTCCCAACTTCGCTTGTCCCGCAAATCAGATTGACTGTCGGTTCTCCCCGAACTCGGATCATCCATGTCTGATCCAGGACAGTTCTCTATAAGAAGTCTCTGAATGATCCTGTGCAGTATCCTTCACGGGAACAGGGGAAGCTTCTCGGAATATCCTTTCAAGTTAGCTCTTTCTCCTCGTCTACCCTCCTTTTTCTCATCCCGTTACCCTAGACTACTGCGTTTACGATATACCTACAAATCTGCAATTGCTCAAGGGAAATTTTGGGGTTGAGTTTAGTTATGATGTATCTATCTCGAGGCTAAGAAGATCACTTTGCTCATCGGATTGCTTCCTTGCTTCTTTGCTTGCTTGACTTGACGCCGACCGAAGAAAGTTAAGAACTTTGCTCCCAGGCACTGTTCGCCTTGAGAAATGTGGATGGAAACTTTCTTCATACCTGCACCTTGGATCACACATCATCCCTTTTGGTAGCCCCACTGCCACCACTTTGCGATTAATGTTGGAAACATGCCGTCAGTTCGTACACCTATTCGGCAGCGCCGCTAGATCTCGTCGTCCTCTTGTTCACTTCAGCCTTAGCAGTCTCTACCCCGGAGCTGGCAGCGTCAACGGCCTGGTCCTTAACATCCAAAGCCTTCTCCTTGGCTTTCTCCGCCGCCTTCTTGACATCCTCTTTGGACGGGGCAGCGGAAGAACTGCCAAATCCGACTGCACCGATCAAAAGGGCCAGGACTGTAACAATGATCACACCGATGCCACCAGCGACTTCAGGCAAGAATCGGATTGCTTCCACGGGGTCTTTCTTGGCGATTGTGATGAATAACTCAAGCTTCTCTTTCACGTACTTGACTGGATCATCTTTGAGACTGAGATCCATCGGAGACTTCGCCTTGTCCTCGAGCTTGGGCTTAGAAGCAGCTTCTTCAGCATCCTCAGCTGGACGTTTGAGATCCCAGGTCTCCTTTCGGAGGGCGGCGGCGTCTTCGACTGAATGGCCGATGTAAATGTTATCGAACAGAATGTCCTTTTGCATGGTCCAGATCTCGAAACCGATCTGAATTTTGTTAGCAGATTCGCTTGCAGTTGGTGCAGGATAGAACTTACAGCTCCCATTGACTCGAAGTTGGCGGGTGTTTTGTCTTCAAAGTAATCCGGGTTGGCAATCTTTCGTGGCACCCACACACCCTTGTAGGCAGGATTGTCAATGTAAGGAGCAGTCCATTTGCCCTTGTAGTTGGGATTTTTCTTCATTGGTGGCTCCCACTTACCGCAGCCAGAAGCTTCTTCACATTTGGGGTTGGGCACTGTAGGCGGGATCCAGTCACCATCCTCCTCGTCATCCCAGTCTTCTGGCTTTTCGGCCTCAGGGTCGGGAACACTGGTGGGTTCGCCGTCAAGCCAGTCATCAGGCTTCGTTGCTTCGGTGTCGACAATCTCGGAAGGCTCATCCTCGTCCCAGTCCTCTGGCTTTGTGGCATCTGGATCAGCGATTCGAGCTTGATCGACCCAGTCATCTGGTTTCTTGTCGTCCTTATCGTCGATTTCTTTCTCAGGATTAACTGACGGTGAGAAGTCTTCAAGTAGGCTGCCATTCTTCATTGAACCATTGTCTACAAGCATTTCGAAGGTGTTGTTAGGCTTTACGATCAATGTGTAGAGGGTAGACAATTTGGCAGTCTTGGCCATGGGAGGACTCTTGAGATGTTTCTCCTCATATTCGCCGGTCTTGGGGTTCTTGTGCTTGAAGATGAAATGAACCTAATGTCCATCAGAAACAGGTTGAGTCGGATGAAGTGGAACAGCTTACCTTGTTCGTTGCACCACATTTGTCGGGTCCAAACATGATCACGTATGGAGACGCGTTCGAGAATTCTTCTGACTGCAACGCCTTGTTGTCCTTCAGGAGCTTCATGTATGCGCCTCCACACTCGAGTCCGTCTAGAGGCCAAATCAGCAGCTGTGGCAAGACATTCAACCTTCATCGTGCTCACTTTGAAGCTTTACTTCGTACTGCACGACTAGAGTCTTCCCTTTGTTGTCTATCTTTTTGGGGAATTTGGCGGAGATGGCATGATGCGCAGCTGGGTTCTTGACGACGAGACCTTTGTCACCGACCATGCCTGGCAGTACTGTTGGCTCTTCAACTGCCCATTCTCCAACATATGCCCAATCCTCCTCGGTCTTCGAGTCTTCCTTCTTGGCATGTGAGGGTGTCCATCTCGACTCCCAGTCATCCGTGAACTGTTCGAGAAAAGGGGCTTGGAGGTTGGTAGGCTGCGGAATTTAACATTAGCAGATCTAAAAGGTGTCGGACCGAACGTACTGTGAAGGTTGGCTTTGGAACGGTAGTGGAGGACTCGGCAGCAGACTCATCCTGAGCATATGCGGAGCCAGCAAGGAGGGCAGACGAAAAGATGGCCGAAGCCACAGCTGCAGTAAGCCGCATGACTATGTAGAAGCTGCAGGCAGGAAGAGAAGGAACAGACAAATCGCTAGGAGGGAGACCACGAAATTACGAAAGCTGAAATGAAGCTTCGCAGGTTTGCTGTTCAGGGGCTTTAAGAGTGATGGAGGTGGAAATCTGTCAACTTCTCGCTCTCCACGCGCCTTACCCGATCAGGTATGGTCGATTGTTCAACACCATACTCGCATATCATTGTGCTTCCGAGGTCGTGAACCAACGCCCGGATGATTCAGTCAACAGCCAACACTTTGCGCTTTGCGAAACAATGGCAACCCCGGAACGGCCTTGCTGACAGAGCTCAAATACTTCTACCAATTGAAATCTAGTTCCAGCTTACTGCATTGGAAGTGTGGGCATTCTCGTTGACTTAGATAACCTCTTCTCCGAGAACTTTGCCGTTGTAACACACCTTACCTTCGTTGTACAGTGCTGAATTCAGATCTGCAAGTTGCCGCTCTGGCAAAGGTAGGTGGAGTAATCGCAGATGAGCTGCTCACCTGCCTCACCCCAGACCACTACGATCGATATAACAGATCCTCAAGATTCTTCGTCATTACCTTTTGCACATCCTTCAAATCACATTGGACTTGTCGAGATTTGTACCCGCTCTCGACTCCTGGTTTGTCGTCTCCATGACCTGGATGCAAGTTTCGAATTCCACGAAAGCGTATGGACGGAAGGTAGCACTCATCTACTGGTTACCTTCCTCCCGGTCTTCGCAATCAATTGGGCGGCTTTTCAAGGGTGACTTCGATCGTATCGTCCGGCGACGGCGGCATTGCTGGCAGCTGTGTTTCAGCGACAAGGCGCGTCTCAGTATATCCCGCATCGCTGCGGGAAATGGTGCGAATGACCTTGCCCTTTTGTCGGTGGTATTGCTCAATCTGATGTTCTGGAGGGACAAGCGGAGAGCAGACAGAGGGCTGCTGCAGATTAAACGCGACAAAACCGGAACGTTTAGGTATCAGGTATAAGTGCTGAAGAGTGCCAGGTCACTGGCAGTACCCACAAAACATCCAATAGCTTGTTTACGGTCACTCTTGATCAAGCAGGGAACCAGATGTCCAGGCCTGACATCTTTGCTTACAACGACTTGGCCAGATGCGAATCTTTAACTTGTCCATGGGTCGACGACGTGACCACTGCTTTATTCTTTCCCGGAAAGGAATCGAGTCATCCTGATAAGCCTTCACCTTGGTTTCCTACTTCTCATGCACGAATTGAATGATACTGCAGCCGCCTCTTCAGCTATCTTGACGCCGGAAAGAGCGGTAAAGGCGATATGGAGGCAGGATCTATCACAGGCTGTTACTGAGCAACAGCGAGAAATCCGATCCAATTTCCTTCTGGTCGGTGGCCGGTCACCCGTTGGTAAAAGATGATCTTATTGTACGATCTGGATGCTTTCAAGCCGGTCTTATGGTGGGCAAAAGGAGACCTGGGCTACAAAAGGCGTCGGGTTAGAGTCGGTGTTTATTGATCCGTAGTTCTAGAATTGAGAGGCCGAATTAGGAATTGCGATCATCATGCGGTTAAACTTCGGGGGGTCGCTGAATTGCCCCTTGCACACTTACTCGCTTTGATTGATTCCCTGTCTGTTGTATCTAATGTTCTTTTTTCGTAGATGGGTTTTGGATGTCTGTGACTGACATTTCTGTCGAGTACGCATGAGCGCTCATCCCTTGCTTGCCCACCGTTGAAGCACAGCTCCTGCTACAGGTCGAATGCACAGAGGCGACTAAGTGACGCTGAACTGTACACAGATCCCAGCCTGTACAACTGAACCTCGCCCTCATATGAATTCTACGCCAGACAGTATGGAGCGTGAGGATTGTGATCATGAGGTGAAACCTTCGGAGCCTGCCTGTCCGGCAAACTTGACCACTTCAGAAGATATCGGGCGTGGAGGGAACGATGATCTGGTCAAATCGTCCGATCCTGATCATCCAGCAAACTTGATACCAGAGCTATGCAGGAAATTCTACCAGCTGGGCTGGGTAACGGGTAGGTTTCTCACCGTCATGCTTCAGGCAACTGACCAGTAAAGGCACTGGCGGAGGAACGTCAATCAGGCAGGGTGACCTTGTTTACATTGCTCCGTCTGGCGTGCAGAAAGAACTGATGAAGTCTGAGAACATCTTCGTCCTCTCATGGCCAACACCCAAGTACCCTCCCGCGGACCGCAAGTATATCCGTAAGCCGATGGAGTCAAAGCCGTCTGCATGCACCCCGTTATTTCTTGCGGCTTTTGAAAGAGGCGCTGGGTGCTCAATTCACACCCACAGCCAGTGGGCAGTCCTTGTCACTCTCCTCGTGGAGACCCTCCACGGCAAAGACGCCTGTTTCGAGATCAGCAACATTGAACAGATCAAAGGCATTCCACGAGGTCGAGGCAAAAGTGGAATGCTGGGCTTTCACGACACATTACGGGTCCCCATCATAGAGAATACGCCCTTCGAAGAAGACCTTACTGAACATCTCGAAAAGGCGATGGAAAAATACCCAGACACGTACGCTGTGCTGGTGAGACGACATGGAGTGTAAGTCAAGCTATCTCAAATTGAAGTGCCGGCTCTGCTGACCGTCGAAGCTATGTTTGGGGAGACAATCCGGCCAAAGCGAAGACACAATGTGAAAGTCTTGACTATCTCTTTCGACTCGCGGTCGAAATGCACAAATTGGGACTGCCATGGATAGGAACCAGCTTCTGCGACACCCTTCAGCGTTAAACACATTCAGAATCAGCATCGGTCCTGTATATTCCTATATCTGGAAGGCGATCAAAGCTCTTCGTCAGCATTGTTCGGACGCGCATCGGCGAAGATGCCTGTTGCTTGAGGGTTCGTGGCCTATGTCCAGGCTTGAGTGCCGGACAGAGCTCCGCAGCTTCATTTCTCCATGGCTTCTTCTTGCTCTCGTAGCCACTTGCACCAGTGCAGGATCTACCTCTTACATGATTGTTTCCCTTTGGCATGTTTTCCTTCTGAGTCCTTCGTCTTAGGGCTAGACCCCGGCCTAGGACTCCACACCTCACATCTCTCCCCGCATCATCTGTCTCCGTAAGACCGTGGATGAGAGATCTCAAATGCCATCACCTTCGAGCACAAATCCCATGATTTGAGAGAAACCCCGCATTTTATGTCCTGACATACGCAAAGATGGATCCGAGGATATATGAAGATGCAAAGCTCTCCCTCATCGCAGAAACACCTTATCCAATATACGAAGGACGCAGTTGCACGACCAAGTGAACAGTGGATTCTTTTCAAAATATCGGAAATGGCTGATGAGATTCAACCACAAAAAGCTCCTCCGCTCGATCTCCCCAAGGGATCAGAAACTTGCGAGCTATCCATCATCAACACAACCTGTGACCTCACAGTGCCCTCCTGGACACTGACAGAACCCCTTATAGAAGGACACCAATGGCTCAATCTCCCAACATATTCTTTCCACCTCAAGCATGGCAAGTCCGGAAAGCAGGTATTGTTCGACCTTGGATCGAGGAAAGACTGGTACAACCATCCACCGTCCGTCGTCCTAGTGCTTGACTCCCACGTCCCCGGCAACAGAGTCAAGAAGGAGATTATCGAAATCCTCGATGAAGGCGGCATTGACATCAATGACATCAATGCCTTCGTGTTAAGCCATTGGCATTTCGACCACTGCGGTGATCCGTCCACACTGCCAAATTCAGTAGACATGATCGTCGGACCAAATTTCAGATCGTCATTCATGCCCGGCTACCCCACCGTCAAGGACTCTCCCTTCCACGAAGCTGCCTTCGAGGGCAGAACAGTAACAGAAGTCGAGTTCTCCGACAAGCTCAAAGTCGGCGACTTCCAAGCCCACGACTATTTCGGCGACGGCAGCTTCTACATCCTCAACGTCCCGGGCCACGCCGTTGGCCATGTCTCTGGGCTCGTTCGGACAACACCAGACACATTCGTCTTCCTCGGCGGAGATGTTTGCCATTTCGGAGGCTCGTTCCGACCGACAAAGTACATCCCCATGCCATCGGTTATTCCGCCAGAGACAAGACTCGACGCTAGGATCAAGACGCCATGCCCCTGCACAGCATTCACTGCTATTCATCCCGACCAGAACCACGCGCGCACGTCACCCTTCTACCGAGCCACGACCGCAGAAGGGTCGTGGTACATGGACCCGCCGACCGCGCAGAAGTCGATCAACAGCCTTGAAGCCTTTGACGCGCACGATGATGTGTTGGTAGCTATTGCACACGATCTTGCTGCTATGGATAACTTCACGTTCTTCCCTCAAGGGACTATGAACGATTGGCAAAGAAAGAAATGGAAGACGGCTTGTCAGTGGGGATTTGTGAATGAATTGCCTTATGCGGGAAAGCCGGGGAGGCCATTTCTGGCGGATGGGCTGTACAAGGATGGGAAGATGGTCAAAGCTATTGATCCGGCGGCGGGGACGAGACATTAGAGGGGCAGAGAAACATGGGGGAAGGAGGGAGGATCAGGATAGAAAATGTGTGTATTATACAAGCTGGAGGATAATAGAGAGTAAGGAGGCAGCGATGATAATGCAAGCCGTCCCTACTAAGGTTTTCCGAGTCAGCGTTTTGCCTAGCCATAAATGTCCAGCATCTACAACGTCCAGGCTCGTGTGAGAAGCTGCTTCGCTCAAGGCATCTTCTTCGCTGAGGACATCTGCTTCGTTGAGGACATCTGCCTCGCTCATGGCGACTGCATCTATCAGGTCAGCTTCGTCGTTGAGGTCCATTGCTTCGCTCAAGTCAAGTGCTTTGCCGAGGGCAATTTCCTCCTTCAAGTCGGCTTCTAAGCTCAGGACAAGTGCTTCGTTCATGTCAGCATCTTCGATCAGGTCTGAGTTCCCAGCATGCGCCTTGACTAAGTTAGCCCAGGTAGCCCAATTCATGCGGTGCACTGCTTCGATCATGAGTGGGTATCCAACACCCACCTTAGCTGAGTCGACGTCGTGTCTGTACTTGATTCTCTTACAGGGGGGATAGTTCTTGTCGGGTCTGTACCTCATTCTCTTGCCAGGGAAGGAGTCCTTTTTCTTTGCCATCTGATCGTCGGCCACGGCTTTCTGCTGTTCCAGGTATTCCTTGGCCTCCTTCGCGCGGGCCGTACCCGCAAACGCAAGGTCCAAATCGCGCTTCTTAGGAGGGCTACCATCATTCCCGCCAGCATTGAAGAGGTACACGTTGCCCAGATCAACTGGTCCGGGGCAGCATCGGATGAAAGTGGAGTGGCCTCGCTTTGGATTGAACGTGTCTCTTGAGAGCCCCTGAATTGAGAGCTTGCCTGAGCCATGTCGGAACTGCGTGATGTTGACGACTTGCCAATCATCCTCGAGTAAGTTTTGCAGCTTCGTAGGCCAGACGCTGCCATTTTCGGTGTTGGAGGCGACTGCCGAGGCAGTCATAAAGCGCGGTATCGAACCTCCTTGACTGCAGATTTCCCGTACTCTGCCATCCGCGTAGGGCATCAGGAAATTAACCAGGAAATTGGCTGTGATAAGATGTTTATCAGCCATTACCATGAACTTATCGAGCCGCTCTCGCAAATCTAGCGAGAGATGGGAACCTGCACACATGTTTCGCTTGCGTGGGTATAAACAACCGTAACACATCTCCCAGACGCGGTCGAAGAAGAGGGCAATGTCTTCTGCTTGATTTTGGGTTTTCAAGGGTACCGCCCAGCCAAAATCTCCAAGCACAAAATCAGGCAGACCCTCGCGGAAATTGTCATCGGGGTATCTGAGAAAGATGTTTTGGGGCCAGATGTCCTTGTGCTCGATGTTGTTCTCGCCAAGGAAACTGAGCGTGTCGCACATGTCAGCGGTGAACTTCCATATCAGAATTTCGGGTGTTTTGGGACCAAACTCACTGTTGTAAAAACGATAGAGACCTCGGAGATCACCACCATTGCAGAACTCGGTACAAATCGCCCAATAGTACTCACCGTCCTGCCCATGCACGTATTTGGTAATATCTTTGACGCGCGGAACCAGGTAAAAGGTCGGGTTGAACTGAAATTCGTTAGGAATCCCGGTCTCAGATTCCTCGGTGAGCTCCACGATCTTGCGAATATAGAGTTTATTGTCATCGATAGACTTGACTAGCATGACATCGCTCTCAATGTTGCCGTCATCAAGACGTGTTTGGAGTACTTTGACAAGAAGATAGCCGGCACCTTCAGGGAAGTATATTGCGTTGGATGCCTGATTGGCAGACATGGTGAAAAGAAGTATTAGATTGGTGTTGAGCAGCAAGGATACGTGGAGGATTGTTGTATGGTGAGTTTGGATATGCAAGATGCAAGGTATCGGATGGCCCATTTCAGCGAAGGTTCCCTAAGTAGCTATTTATCTGGTCGTCGGGGGGTAAAAAATGGGAAAAGGGCCAAACAATCAGGAAGCAATGGTCAATGAGAATAGAGAGAAAGAACTCCTCCGAAGGACAAACTAGTAGTCGTACTGAGGTTCCCAAACAATGAAGACACATCAAAGGGCTTAAAAACGTGAGTTCGGGGCACAATGGTAACAAAGAACGAAGATAGTGGCATCCACCATAGCACACCAGGCGCAATGGCTCTGTTGCGCTATGACAAAGTCGGTGAACCGTAAAAGGTGACCAAAGAAAAAGCTTTGATCGCAAGTTAAAAGAATTGTTTGGCAACAAGAGCAGGTCAAGCGACGTTCATTTAGCTCTGCACTCACGTATCCATAGTCCTAGCAGATCCAAGGGCAGATGCGACGTTTCTTTCCTTTTTAGATGAACTTTTCCAAGCTATATCGAGATGAGTTGTTCTGCTGCAATATGCATAATCACCAACGTGCTTGGAGGTATGGATTCATGCAAGGTCCACATTCCCGTGACTGGAAACTTAGACTGCCTTCTCGAGTGTAACCAGATTCTTGTTCGACGCCATCGTGCGTTGCATTGCACTGTGCTGTGTTCTGAAGCTAGCAAGTTGGAAGACGATGGTGTCAATATCGCAAAAATTGCGTGCGAGGTCGTCTTATTGTCACAGCCTGCGGACTTGAAGGCTACTGGATTCTTTCGTCGTCCAGATGCCAATTTTGGCAGCGCTTTCACATCTCGCCACATTGTGAGATCGACACGTCTTGAACAGGTTTCTCTCTGACGGATCTAACCAACTCCACTTTTCTCACAACGTCCATACCCTCCACAACTTTGCCAAAGACGACATGCTTGCCATCCAAAAATGGTGTGGGTACTGTAGTAATAAAGAATTGGCAGCCATTTGTGTTTGGTCCAGAGTTTGCCATAGAGAGTTGAAAAGGAGACAAGTGTTTGTGCTGGAACGATTCATCAGGGAAAGTAAGATGAGTTGGTGGATGAATTGTGAAGGTGCCTGTGCCGTCCGAGTTGAGAAAGTCTCCACCTTGTATCATGAAGTCTTTGATCTATCGTGCTTTTATCAGTACAGTAAGCCCAAAAGAAAGTTCAAGCTCGGTATTGCCAATGCAAAGCTCTATGCAGCAGGTTTCAAGGAACGAACCAACATACAACACGGTGGAATTTGGAGGCTTTGTAGCCCATTGGTCTGCCTTGTGCGTTCTTGTGTTCACCCGTACAGAGCTGGCGGAAGTTCTCGGCTGTTTTTGGGACAGTGTGACTGAAGAGCTGCATCTTTATGCGGCCAAGGGGCTCTCCTAGAATCGGAGAGAATGTTCAGCTTCGTGGTCTGACCTGGCTGGCCTGTGATAGCCAGTGACAGCAGAGACTCTCGAATTCTAGCAGGGCACGAAGCCCTAAGAGACCAAGAATGGAACTTCCTACACAATGACACTAAGGTGCTGAATGCAAAAAAGAAAAAGCCTGCAATATCTTTGGAGATACATCAACTCCGAGTAGACGTGGGAAAGTAAGCTGCATACCTCCAAGCGTCAGGTCAAAGAAGACAATTGGCTCCGGCTCCTGCGCTCTGGAAATCTCAGCCATGGAGGCAGCTGTTATTGCTCGGAAACCCTATTGTAGATCCTGTAGGTCAACGTCGACAACGGTGGGCGGTTGATTTGTGATCTAGCATTCGCCGGCCTTCCGAAGGGCATGATAGTACGAGGAAGCTGGTTGGTGGGCGATTAGATGATAGATGATCCCATACTGATATAGCACTATGACTGCTGATATCTCTTGTGCGGTGGGTGGGAGAATAAATTTCTTGGCGCTACGCCGTTCGTATTAAACACTCTTCCCCCCTACATTATGGAGTGATGAGCAACTTCTCACTTCCTTCCTGTGTGCTGATGAAGATTCCCCCCCAATACCGAACTCAGGCTCGATCGTACCGCATCAGTTTGGTGCATGCGACTGGCAAGAGGCGGCAGATCTAAGATGCTGTCAGCAGCTTCATGCAAGGCACAGCCATTGTGGCATCAATCCCACGCTTAGCCAAGCGCACTACGTCGCATCACCGTGTGATTAGATATCGTCTTGGTGGTCTGCACCTTATGGTCCGCTCCCCTGTTGATGCCCATCTGCAAGAGGAGCTCCGGGATCGCACAATCTCGGCGAGCACAGTCGACAATGGTCAACATGACTGGATCAGTTACATGAGAGCAGCCTCTCTCGGTACTGACGCCCCTTCCATCCAGGCCACGCCAGAAGCGCCAGGCGCAACTGTCGTGCAGGGCGGTGATCGCTCATTCGGCCCTTTTGGAACTCCAGGTTTCCAGGTTTGTGGCTGTCACAGAGGCCACACTGCGTCATCGCAATCCATCAGAACGTTGGTTCAACATGGTCTCGCCAGAAGCATGGCCTCCCGCGTCTCGCCGAGTTCAGGACCGTCAAAATCAAGCACTTAGACGCAGAGAACGCTGCGGAGTTGGGAGGAAGAGCACCAGAAAAGTATTCAGAAGCTCGTGGCTGTATTGCGACAGATTCTCGAAGAGGCAAGAGCGATGAAGGCGGGCTGTATTGTCAGATATTCCAGGGCTGGGGAATGTCTTCCGATGTCGAAGGTGGACTCGGGCCCATTAGCAGGGCTACCAGAAGATTTGATATGTAAGATGACCGGCAACAGTTGAGCTTTGTTGAAGTGGGCTTAGAGGCGGATAGGAGTTTGGAGTATTGATAGATGGCCTTCTTGTTTGGACGTCGATTCCAATCTCAACTGTGAAGAGTATTGAATTAAGGCGGTCGGGGCAAAGAAATGCAGCTGGCGTTCAAGCTCTCCTGTTATAGAATTCTCATCATGCTGCCTTGACCCCTTCAGCCCCGCCTGCACTCGGAGTGCTCCCACCACCTATCAGATTGCCCACAAACTGTTGATATCTAAACACATCCCCTGTCTTCTTTTCGCCGGCTGATCCATTCAGACCCCTAACACCTGCGATTCCAACAGCATTCTTTGCAAAGACTCTCCGCCCTGTGAAACCGCCGTTGGTACCGAGAATGGCTTCAAGATCGCGGTCTGTCAGTGGTCTGTCATCAGCATTTGGCGCAGTATGTAATAACGCGTCCTTCAGCTCTGTTACATCGACCTGTCCGCTATCATCATCATCGAATGCGGAGAAGGCATTCAAGAGTTCCTGCTGTGGTGATAGTTCAGCAAGAATGTTGGCGAGCTGATTCAGGAAGTGGGCCAAAGACAACTGTTGAGAAGTGCCAGGTGGGAAGAATTGGGAAGAATCAGAGATGCCAAGGGAGGAGAGTGTCTCATTGACATCTGACTGCGAGATTGTGCCGGTATTGTTATGGTCAAGGAATGAGAATGCTTCACGCATTGAACGAAGAGCTTGAGGTGGTAGCCTTGAGAGGTTGTCCGACGATGAGGCAGTAGGTTTGTTGAAAGATCGGAGATTTCGGGCAGAAGCTGTTGATATTGAAAAAGTGTTATCTGCAGCAGGGGAGCCTGAAAGGCCGCGCCTTGTAGGTGAAGGAGGCGGTTCTGTCTGAGATCTCAGCGAGCGCTGCGCTGTTATTTCCTCCTCATCCTCCGCAGTAAATGATTGCTTCAGCTTCGAAGGCGACGTCATGGGAGAGTGTCCATTTTTGCCAGGAGAAGAGTGTGGGGAAGTTGACGGTCTACCAACCACAGTTGTCGGAGTAGAGGGAGAAGACGGGCGTCGGAAGGGTGATGCACAGGGTGACTTGAAGGACAGTGGAGAAGGCTTGTATGCAGAAGCCTGCTCAATCCATTAGCACACGGAGGGAAAGTGGTCAGGAAGAGTACCATCTCTGAAGGCGGTAACTTTAGAATTGCTGTTGCGACTGCAGATTGAGGCGATCCCTTGCTTGACAGATGTACAAATCCGGGCACGACACGGTTGTTGTTGGTTCAATAAGTCGTACGATATTTCGGTATGCTGTTGCGAGAAGGGAAATGCTGACGAGCAGGTGTAAACAAGCGGCAAGACGGAGGTTTAACAGGGCCAAGATAAGGTTTGCGCCCAGACGCTCGCGTTCAGAATGACATGGGACAGATTTACGTCGCTTTCTTAGCAGACAGGAGGCTCAACAGCGCAATTCATTCATGTCCAATGCAGTTCCAAGCAGGAATCAGCTTAGAAAACCTTCTACAGCCCCTGAACCTCAGCATTGGCCAGGGCAAAGCAGATGCCAGCCACACGCGATTTCCGGGCTCTATCCTAGAAATGCCCTGGAGACCAAGACAGATTGCTCGGCCCTGAGGACTCGAAGCCGCTGACAACATGACGACCACGCTGCCGTATCATTCTTCACTTCCTACTTCCTCCTTCGCCGAGAGAAGGACATCCTTCTCTTCCTTCCCGGCATCTCAGAACTCCACAACCAGCCTCACGAAGCATAAGCTATCGTCGCAAACCTCGCTCATCCCTCGATCCCCCGCAGCCAGCTCTCGGAAGTCTTCTCGCCCAGCCTCGCCATTACATCAAGATGTTGCGCAACCTCGAACGAAGCGGCTCAGGTCGCAATATCCCTTGGACTGTTCAGAACGTCACGTGGAATACATCCTGGTGGCATCTTTTGATATTGACCGAGGGCCGATCATGGATCATCAGTATCCGGGAGCTATCAGTCCTGATGAGAACATGCTGGCAGAACTGATGTTGCCTGATCAAACCCACATTCGGACTCAAGACTGGACGATGTTCTTTCTGCACAAAGATTCAGGCGCCAACGAGGACGAGGAGGAGGAGGCCGCTAAGAACATTAGGAGGGAAGACCGGAAAGAGAAGAGGGAGAAAGCAGCACAGGCAAATGCGGATGGTGAAGACCAGATATCGGACACCAGTAGCGAGGATAGCGAGGATAGCGAGGATGAAGATCCTGGTGAGGGGCCGCCATTAATGTATGTCCTGAATCTGGTAAATACCAAACAGGACAATACGGTGAAGAGGTAGGGTTGCTTCCTTCAGCTCCGAGTTGCGAAACTGACGAAATCGCCAGAGGAGCTGTTGTAAAGGCGATGGCAATATGCACCCGACATTCGTTTCTCCACATCTACAAGGTGGGTATTGCTATCAACGTCTCGTCGAGGTTTAGCGCTGACTCGATCAGCCTCTTTTACTTCTTGCCCTTGAGGACTACTTTAAATCTCCATATCCTGAAACCTTGGCGTCTTTGTATAATGCGGTCAACGAAATGGATCTCTCCTTAATGCCACGCTTATCGACGTTGGAACAGCATATTCTTCAAGCAAGCGATGCGAAGGACATGTTTGTTGAGAAGTTTGAACACATGATAAAACAAAGATTGGCCGAAGAGGTCGCGTTAGACATATGTGTGGAACCAGACTCTTCTACCAAGCCTGTCGCCAAGTACAATGTTCCCAGAGATACACACGAGTTCGAATCAAAAGTTGTCTACAATGACATACCCATTCCTATCAAAGTTCCGACAGCACCTTCGTCAGAGACCGTTGGCGACTTCTCCTTCGTCAAGCTTATCCAGACCTTTGGAGGTCCACACGCTTCATCACCACAACCTTTTGCGCTTCACCCACATTTGACTACATCAGGCGCATACACACATCCTATAATCGTACTTATTAATGCAATGCTTACTCAGAAACGAGTCATTTTCCTCGGCCATAATCGACCTTCTGGTGAGGTCGCCGAAGCCGTTCTTGCTGCGTGTGCGCTTGCTTCAGGTGGCGCCCTGAGAGGTTTCACAAGATACGCTTTTCCTTATACAGACCTTACAAAGGTGGATGAATTGCTCCAAGTACCTGGATTCATTGCGGGAGTGACAAATCCAGCTTTTGCAAATCATCACGAATGGTGGGATCTGCTGTGCGACCTACCAACAGGAAGAATGAAGATCTCATCCAAAGTTGAGGTCGCACCCGTCACAGAAGGTTTGTTGTACTTTCAACAACAACATCCAAGCTTTACTACAGTGATGAGCAATAGCAATATCAACACTGACGCCACAGGCGACACGGCTTTCATGGAAGATATCATGAGGAGCATTGCGGCACGACACGGCGAATCAGCCATCAGAAGCAAGTTTGCTGCTTATACTACCAAATTCACTAGGATAGCTGCCGCTTTTGAGGAGTCGGTCTACGGCGCGAGTGCTTTATATGTCATGGCGCTCGGTGAAGCAGAGCTTGACATCGCCTCCCCTGCAATAGGCCAGACCACGGATCGCAAAAAGGAACCTTCCACCTCACAAGAAGCGATGGCCGGCTTGAAAGGGCATGGCTTCGTTTGGCCGAATGACGAGATGAAGAATCGAGAACTAGCTGCCTCGGTCTCTCGGATCGAGGGCTGGAGAAACACAAGGAGCTACAAGACCTTCATATCTGACCTCGCGTCATCTCGCTCCGGTTCGGTCTTGCCTCCTACTTCACCGTCACCAAAGAAGGGCAAGTTGCCACGCCCAAACATCGATCTACACCATGCTCTTTCTCGGTTGCGCACTCTACGGCTACTACCTTCAGAAGCAGGAGCCATATACCTGGTCCTTTCGTCGTTCTGCACCGACTATGACAGCATCCTTGAGTTGCTCGAGCTGACACCAATGTCTGAAGCTGGGTTATTCTACGTCACCTTAGGACTATTCCACGAGGAGAGGATCGTGCGGGAAGCCGTTGTAGTTCTCCTCGAGCGGATCAGAAATCACGAATGCGGTCGTCACTTTTGGAATCGGGTTGGCGGGTGGGTCAACATGGGTTTTCAGCGCGCGTGGAGAGAGAGGGAGGCGCGTTTGGAGGATAGAGATTCTGACCGCACAGTAGATACCCGAATTGCTCTGGGGTTGGGAGTCGGTAGAGCAAGTTAGATCTTTTCAGACATCTAGGACGCAACCGAGTGAATGCAGAGATTGCTGCAGGAGTGTGAAGAAGAGGATTCAACCATTCATCTTTGCCAACCATTTGATGCTGCTTGTGCAGCTGCATGCATTCTTTCATCGTGCTCCACCTCTGTCTGCAGAGAACGTTTTCGTTTTCGTTTTCGTGGTGAGCAACCATCAAGGACCACCGGGTCTGCCACTTTCGTCGGAGAGATTTGGAAAGATAGGCGCAGAGATTGCAAGGTGGCACATCGACGTTCATTTCGATGTGGAAGGCAGAAGGATTGGTGGCTTGACTAAACATGAAGGGATGGAAGCGCTTGTTGGGGCCAGAGGGCCCAGGTGTAAAGTCCCTGCAAGAGGCGACGAGAAGGCTGCACCCACATTTCTGCATGGAACCAAGTTTGAACCGATACGAGACGACTGGCAGGATGCTATAACTAAGTTACTCCGTGTTGTCTACGAAGAGGGTGGTCTGCTGACGCGATGCTGCTTCAGTGCTTAAGCCCCAAGATCCAGCAGTCAGAGCTTCTCGTCGCTCCAATCACTTGTGCAGTGTGTGCCCACCTTCGCCAACGGCAGAAGGAAATGGTCCATGAACACTATTCCTGCGTGCAGTAGGGGGGAGCAAGCGTGTGCCACCATGCACTTCCAACGGGCCAACCATGACAGAGGAGGAGTTGGAAGTGAAGTTGGAGCCGCATTTGCCAGCAGCTGGATCCAGAATCCTCCTGCTTCTGGGAGGCAGCTTTCCACCTTGGGCAGCACAGTCCCTGTCGCTCTCGTGGATACCCTTCCCTCTGCTGCGGCCAAGCTTACACCACATTGCACGGAAAGATGAGTTGCGCAAGCATTGCAGTCCCACGATCAGTCGTCGCAGGAGTGTGCAAGCAAGTATCTGACCGGCGCTTGACCTTGCCTGTTATCAGATCTTGGTTGCCAATCTCTCCTCGCACCATGCTCTCAGGTCTTCTTGTCCTCCCTCTGCAACACACATTGGCTGGCCTTACAAACGTCTGCCACTGATCCAAGATGGCCTCAACAGCCCTTCGGCCCCAAAGCAAAGTGGAGAAAACTCATCTGGGACGTCCAAATGGAGTCGTAGTTGGGCGGTTCGGCAAGTCAACAATAGTCCAGTCCAAGTCTAGTTATCCAAACAGAGTTTGCACTATCAATCAGCCCCATGGCGACAAGGGTCATGCTTCCCTGAGTTAGGCGGGCAATTAAGATGGGCAGATAATGTCACCACGGCACCAAGGGTTGAGGAGATGGACAATATCTTCGAAGCATCCTTCTTCTCTGTCTCAGTCAACATCACAACCTTTAGAATTCTATCACCAATCGCTGTTGGATTCGTCCTTCGTCCACTCGTTTTCCAACAAACGTGAAGCCGAGCAGCACCCATTGTAGCCCAGATTTGTCTACACGTGGCCCCAGATTCCAGATCAGCAAACACCACGGGAGATCAGCGAGATCAACAATAATCCTTACGGGTACCTGGAAGCGGAGAGAATTCACTCTCGACTTGCTCCCTCGCATCCTCTAATTCTTGAGGGCTGTCCCTGGGGAACCTTGCTACAAGCATCGCTGGGGATTCAAGTCAGACGCTTCTTGCAATCGCCGGAACATTCCAACTCTCTGGTGCCGAGACACAGCCTCTTTGTTGGTTATTCTATGGACCCCATTCCACCGAGGAATTTTTAGCAACACGAATCTGTGTCAACAGGATTTGCAAGGCTAACCATCAAAACTTTGCTGTACCTGCAGATATTTGAAGTTCTCCATCACGGGCGGAGACCAGCTCGCGACAATGTATTCGCATCCTCAGAGACCTCGACCCGGTCGCAGACGGAGCCAATTGGCATTTCGCACAACTTCTATTCTTTCGCTTCTCATAATTACGATCACTTTGTTGACACCGACACTGGCCCGTGATGTCGAAGTGCCATATAGAGAGTATGACTCTCCTCTCTTCAGACGACTAGCACGACGAGGCGAAATAGAGATTGACCGGCGAGATCCTCCACCTAGACCGGCCATTCAACAAAGGCAAGAGAGTGCCGATCCTTTTGGTTCTACTGTCGCACCTTTGGCGACACCAACCTCTCGAACGGGAGCTTCCGCAGCGGCTTCTACCACCGATTCCCAGTCCACCGTCACGATTCAAAGCACACTCGTGGTGACGCCAACAAACACAATAACAGAGAGTGCGAGTGCCACATCGACGGGCAACGCTACATTAACGGGCAATGCCTCCGGGAGCATTGAGACAGCTTCATCCACGGCCGGTCCTTCATCACCTCTGCCAAGTCCATTCGATACTTCTCTAGGCAGCAACTTCACCTCCCAGGCTTGCCCTACCTTTTTCCACAATTTCCTCAATAACGCAACCTTCAAAGACTGCCATCCGACCTCGCTCTTGCTTCAAAACAGTAATTCATTCTTCAAAACCTCCCGCTCAGCCGTTCTGTTATCCCGAGCACTTGACGCATCCTGCAGCGCCTCACTTGCTCAATGTAGCCCGCTCATGGCATCGCTGGCATCCCAACTCATCCAGGATTCGAACTGCGGCCAGGATTACCGCAACGAGAACGCTATTGTCACTCAAGCTCATGCCGGTCTTATCTCTTATGAACCTCTATATCGAGCAACATGTCTCAAAAACAGTGCGACAGGAAACTACTGCTTCGCTGACGCCATCACCAACACGAGTAATCTCTCCGACTCATATCCCTACTACACCGCCCTCGGCACCAATTTGCCTGCTGCGTCACGACCTACCTGTGGCAAATGTCTCCAAGACACGATGGGTATTTTTGCTGGATATGCTGCCAACAAAGACCAACCTGTATCGAAGACCTACACCAGTACGGCGCAGCAGGTTGACCTGGGGTGTGGTCCTCAATTTGTCAATGCTACCGTGCCCATAGCCACTATCTCCAACTCGGCGACGAAGCAGGGCGCAATAACTGACGCATCAGCTTTGATGGCATTCGTTGTCGGCTTGGTCGTGGCCTGCTCGGCTTTCTAGGCCGACCGGAGGCTGGTTGTCCTCATTTGCAGGAATCTTCGTGTACAGTCTTTGTGCGGTAGCATGTTCAGTGCTGGCCCACCTTTTGGATTTGATATATTCATTAGCGCGGCGTTGGACAGATTCTTAAATGACCCCTTCACGCCGATATTGGCAAAATTCATGTCTTGAGGAAGTAGTATATACGATATTAATGAAACACAAATTACTCCTGCAGCCTAGAGCAATGAGCTCTTCAGTTCGCTTCATGATACGGAGTGTCGAAGCTGTATTTTGACATTGTGGGTGACTGGGTTTGATGGAAGGCGGTGCCCTCCATAACTGCAAGCAGGAGTGAAATGCAATCTCAACACCTCCTCTCTCTCACCTGGACTCGAGCAGAATGAGATGGTACTTCTTCGGGAAGACAGCAGATGTGTGCTTCTATGAAGCGAAGCGCCAATGTATTCAGCACGGCGGCAGCCCTTCCCGTACGACTGGCCTGCAAGTCATTAGGAAGTACAGTTGTTCTTCGCGCTGTTGCCGAATCATGGTCCATTTCAACGGCGTCTCCACACAGGCTATGGAATGAGAGGCTGCACGAGAAGTGAGCAGATTGGTGCCAATGCATGCAGGACAATATGCAGTTGGCGTGTTTTATTCATCGGTACATTGGGTAGAAGACGAGGCTGCAAGCAAAATGTTCCAGCAGCGTTTTCCTTCTCTGGCACAGCTGTAACAGTGCTCTCCTGCTTCTCCTGCTCTCCTGCTTCTCCTGCTCTCCTGCTTCTCCTGCTCTCCTGCTTCTCCTG
>JAABUK010001501.1_pt1 | contig 44030 bp, 49 predicted proteins | sample 5559141 | NCBI WGS metagenome assembly JAABUK01 (sample SAMN10711869, study PRJNA513367) | rock metagenome | isolation source: Antarctica rocks | place: Antarctica: Victoria Land, Pudding Butte nord | collected 2016-01-03 | reverse complement strand
CGGCAACAGGCTGGCATACCGCGAACGGATCAGAGCAACGTCGATCATCCACCCAGGCTACGTCACCCAAACGCAGACGGGTATCCCATACAAAAACCCGGTTCTGTTGTATCTATACGGCTCCTTACCGTTTTTAATGTGGAAGACGTGTATTCTCTAAGTGGCCATGCTTCGGGGTACTTCACTGATTACATCAACAGTTGGAGGCACAATGGATATTGGCTATTCGACAACCCCTCCGTAAAGGAGGAGATCGCCCGTGAAGAGGCGGTTGACCTTTCCGGCACGACGCTGTTTTACTATGAAGCCTTTGAGAAGCAGTTCGACGAGTACACAAAGGAATGGTCCAGGTTTGAGCCTGAGCCTTCATTTCCGACCCATGTTGAGGTGCCCGCACTGATCCACCTTGAAGGGTTCGACGTGACGACGTTCCCAGGCACTAGTCCTGAATGCTCGCCCCTTTCTTTTAACAACCTAGCAAAAGAGGTCGCAGTTAATCGGCACTGTCTTTTTGAAACATTCAATCATGCGAAAGAGGCGCTAGAGTCTGGAAGGTTCGACGCCTCTGAAGAGGGGCCGTTCCGCATCATAGGTGTTTTTACGGTTGACCGAGGCGAAGGTTAGGCTTGTCACCCGGCTGCCGTCCTTCTCCCCTTTATGCTGCACCGCACTCTCGCCGAACGGGCAGTTGTGGAAGACGGGTCAAGGTTCGTCGGCAAGTAAGGCCCAACGCTCATGGTCGCGCCACTCGCCTCCGATGTGCAGGTAGGGCCTGACTCAAGATCGCTGCTATGAGCCGCAAGGTAGCGGTGTCCTACTGGGGTATAGGCTGATTGCTACGGCTCGGACACAAGTGGGAACAGGGGCTTGCGGGCCGCATAGCGAGGAGGGTTCAATTGGGACAGCGCGCCGCCCTGTACTGCCGCGTTTCGACCGCTGACCAGTCCTGCGACCGCCAGAAGCGTGACTTGGCCGCGTTTGCCGAGCGGGCCGGCTACGAGGTGGTCGGCACCTACAAGGAAGTCGCCTCAGGCGTGAAGCTGGACCGGGCGGAGCGCCGCAAGGTGCTGGCCCTGGCCCAGCGGCGGGAAATCGACGCCGTGCTGGTGACGGAGCTGTCGCGCTGGGGCCGCAGCACGACGGACCTACTGGCCACCCTCAAGGAACTGGAGGGCCGGCGCGTGTCGCTGGTGGCACTGAACGGCATGGCGTTCGACCTCACCACCCCGCACGGGCGCATGATGGCGACGCTGCTGGCCGGCATCGCCGAGTTCGAGCGCGAGCTGACGCAGGAACGCGTCCGCTCCGGCATCGCCGCCGCCAAGGCCCGCGGCAAGCGGCTGGGTCGCCAGCCCGGGCAGCGGCCGAAGTCGGACCGGCTGGTGCCCAAGGTGCTGGCCCTCGTTGCACAGGGCCGCAGCTACCGCCTGGTTGGGCGCGAGGTCGGACTGAGCAAGAACACCGTCGTCGACATCGTAAAGCGAAGTCGGGCCGATTGAGGGACGTCCAACTCGACCGGGACCGAGTGGGCGGCAACGTCATCCCTGCCAGCGCTGTGGAGGCATGAGAAAATGGAAGCAACCTTCGCGATGGCCGAGCTTATCGTGATCTTTCGTGCAAGCCTTGTCGCCCTGATACCGGTTGCCGAGCGTGCGCGGATCGCTTGGCAAGGGCCGGAAGTCTATGATCCTTGGGAGACCATTGAGCAGGCACTCTTTACTTCCATTGTGGGAAGCACCGTAGAAAATGCTCGGCCGTCTCCACCTTGTTCTCTGCCCAAGTATGGCACCGCTCACCGCAGCTATGCCAATCTGAGCTTCATAACAGATCGCACGGCGAGATTACGTGGCGAGCGCCTCGTATTTATAGAACTAACAACTCTCCAGGACCCGTTCGACACGATGTGCTTCCTCGAACTTGGGGCTGACTTCGTCCCCACTGGCCAGACCGTCAAGTTGTCAGTTCTGCAAGTTGCGCCTGAGCTGGCAGCCAGGACAGCGAACGGCCTCAGCTACTGCGACGTGATCGCATACGACGAATGAACCTCCTAATGAGCAGCCATGTGCTGGCACATCCTATTCCCGGTTCACCCCGCCTGCCGTGCTACCCTGCCCGTCTCGACTTTGGCCATTCGGGGCGGGTTGGACTGGGCATAGTCCGCCGTCACGGTACGTAGCAGATAGCCTCAATGATGCCTTGGATGGCGGGGCTGATCGGTTCCGTCATGTCGGTTCCGCGAGCCGATGTGACAATGCGCTCGAACCAGAGGTGCCGGCGCAGGCGCGCGAGCGCGTCGGCAAAGGTTGGGGCCGGTTTGGGGTACCAAGCCGCCCGGCGTGGCGACAGGGCCAGGCGCTCGGCGTTCTGGTGCATGGTAGTGGGTCAGTGCCTGACGCCTTTGAGATTTTTGAAGCTCGCGCGATCTCGGGGTGATAGGAACATTTTCAGCATGTGTTTTCAAACTGACCCACTACCTTTTCCGCGCTGACCTTGACCGCGCGGCATGGAGCCTGTCATGCCGGCCCGCGCAGGAGATGATCTGCCTCCACCCACGCCACCGGCAGAACGATAAGTGGCAGGCACCGGGTCAGCTTCAATGCGGGCCGGCGTTACCGCCAGCCGCTCTTGCGGCGTGGCGGTCAAGGAGCCGCCAAGATGATGCCAACGGCCATCCGCTCTGACCCTTATCGTCATCGCGAGCCGCGCTTGCGGCGCGGCATAGGGGGGCGGCAGGGACTGCGCCTGCGGCCCCCCTATGCCGCGCCGAAGCCGGCTCGCAATGACGGAGGCGGCCAGGGCAAATGGCCGTTGGCATAAGCCGTTAATCCCTGACTTCCGGATTGCTGCATCGCCATGCCTCCCGCGATGACACGTGACGGTTGCAGCGGACCAGCCAGACGCCATGGCAGTCGAGCTACTCCGCCCAGGTCCGGTAGCTCCGCCGCGCCGGACGGACTTCCAGGATGCGGTGGCGCGTGGTTTCCACCACCAGCACGCGCGGATCGCCCGCCGTCGCCCGTGGGTCGGCGCAGACCCCGGCCGGCTCGCCGCCTTGCGGCAGACACAAGCGGTCCCTGCAAGTGAACCCGCTATCCAGGTCCGCCACCGTGTCCTCCCACAGGTCCACGACGCGCACCCGATTGTTGTAGCTGTCCGCCACCAGCAGCGCGTGCTGCCCCAGCATCCCGACGCCCAGCGGATGCTGGAACTGCGCCTGCGCCAGCGGCCCGTTGCGCGCCCCGTGGTCGAACAACCCGGTGCCGGCCAGGGTCGTGACTTCCATCGCATCAAGGTCCAGCACCCGGACCGCGCTGGTCTCGCTGTCGGCGAAGAACAGCCGGGCGCCGTCCAGCGCCAGGCCGCTCGGCTGCGCCAGCATGGCGTCGGCAGCCGGGCCGTCTTGCAGGTGCTCGACCCCCGTGCCGGCCAGGCGCTCCACGACGCCGCCCGCCGGGTCCAGCGCGCCAAGCTGGTGCGTGCCGGCGTTGGCGAACAGGATGCCGCCGCCATACGGCACCAGGTCCCAAGGCGAGGCGAGGGCGGTATCCAGCGCCGGCCCGGCCTCCCCCAGCGCGCCGCCGCGCAGCCCGGTGCCGGCGGCGGTCGTGACCTCGCCGGTCGCCAGGTCCACCCGGCGTATTAGGTGGTTGCCGGTGTCCGCCACCCAGATCGCCTCCGCGTCCGCCGCAACGCCCTGCGGGTCGCGGAAGCACGCCCGCAGCGCCGCTCCGTCCTGCGCCCCGGCGACGCCGCTGCCGATGCGCGCCACCACGGCGCCCGCGTCGTCCAGCAGCACGACCTGGTGGTGCCCGGCGTCCGCCAGCGCCCAGCACGCGGCGGACCCGGCCCGCCCGGGAATGGGCCTGATCTTGCCGGGGTAGCGGAAGCGGGTGGGCGGGGCAGGCGGCGCCAGCAGCTCCAGGTCGGCCGGCTGCATGTCGCCGAGCTTGGCCGCGGCGCGCACCATGCGGCCGATGGTGCCGAGCAGCGCCGCCGGCTCTGGCTCGCCGCTGGCCTGTCCCAGCACGTAGCCGTTGGGGTCCACGAACACGAGGGTCGGCCAGGCGCGCACGGCATACTGGTTCCACAGGTGCCGGTCGGGGTCGTGCAGCACGGGATGGGTGATGCCCAGCCGCGCCACGGCCTCCCTGGCAACCGCCGGCTCCCGCTCGTGCGGGAACTTGGGGGAGTGTATGCCGACCACCACGACATCCCGCGGGAACGCCGCCTCCAGCTTTGCCAGCGCCGGCAGGACGTGCAGGCAGTTGACGCAGCAGCCGGTCCAGAAGTCCAAGACGACGATGCGCCCGCGCAGCGCCGCGAGCGTCAGCGGCGCCGGGGTGTTGATCCAGGCGCCGCCCGGCGCCGCAAGCTCCGGCGCACGGACCGCCACCCTATTGCGCCGCCGCCTTGCGCTCCGCCGCCTCTTCCGCGCTGGCGACGCCGCCGTGGGCGGCGGACCAGGCCACCGGGTTCTCCAGGAAGCGGCGCACCTCGGCCAGGGCGGGTTCGGCGAAGTAGGGCCGGTCGCGGCAGGCTTCCAGCACGTCCCACCAGGTGCAGAGGTGGTGCAAGGTGATGTCCATGGCCGCCAGCTTCTGGAAGCTGCCGGGGAACACGCCGTAGAAGAACACCACGAAGGCATGGTTCACCAGCGCCCCGGCGTCCCGCAGCGCCTGGGCGAACTGTATCTTGCTGGCGCCGTCGGTCGTCAGGTCCTCGACCAGCAGGGTCCGCAGCCCCTCCGGCACGTCGCCCTCGATGAGCGCGTTGCGGCCGAAGCCCTTGGGCTTCTTGCGGACATAGGCCATCGGCGCCAGCATCCGGTCGGCGATCCAGGCGGCGAACGGGATGCCCGCGGTCTCGCCCCCGGCGACGCACTCGATGGACTCGTAGCCGACGTGCCGGCCGATCTTCTCCGCCGCCAGCTCGCAGATCTTCACCCGGGCGCGCGGGAAGTAGATGATCTTGCGGCAATCTATATAGACCGGCGACTTCCAGCCCGAGGTGAAGGTGTAAGGCTCCTCCGGCCGGAAATTGACCGCCTTGATCTCCAGCAGGATGCGCGCCGTCGTCAGCGCCGCGTCGCGGTCCCAGTCCGTCATGTGCTCGCCGGCCATCGTCAAACCCCTTCGTCGCCGTCTTCGTCCAAGTCCTTGTCCACGCCTTCGTCCACGGGCGTTCCTAGACCGCCGGGCGCGGACCGTCCATTCTGCGGGCCGCATCAACAACCAGCCGCATCAGCAAGCAGGGGGAACCGCCCTATGGAACGCACCTACCGGATCGCCTCGATCCCCGGCGACGGCATCGGCAAGGAGACCACCCCCGAGGGCCTGCGCGTGCTGCACGCCGCCGCGACCCGCTTCGGCTTCCGGCTCGACGTGCAGGACTACGACTGGTCCTGCGAACGCTACGCGCGCACCGGCGCCATGATGCCGGAGGACGGCCTGGACCAGCTCCGCGCGCACGACTCGGTGTTCCTCGGCGCCGTCGGATGGCCCGGCGTGCCCGACCACGTCTCGCTGTGGGGCCTGCTGATCCCGATACGCCGCGGCTTCGACCAGTATGCCAGCGTCCGCCCCTGCCGCCTGATGCCCGGCGCCCGCACGCCGCTCGCCAACCGCACCGAAGCCGACATCAACTTCATCGTCGTGCGCGAGAACACCGAGGGCGAGTACAGCAACCTCGGCGGACGCCTGTTCGAGGGCACCGAGCGCGAGTTCGCCACCCAGCAATCCGTCTTCACCCGGCACGGCACCGACCGCATCCTGCGCTACGCCTACGACCTCGCCCGCACCCGGCCGCGGCGCAAGCTCACCTCCGCCACCAAGTCCAACGGCATCACCATCACGATGCCCTACTGGGACGAGCGCTTCGCCGCGGTCGGCGCGGAGTATCCGGACGTGGCGGCGGACCAGTTCCACATAGACATACTCTGCGCCCATTTCGTGCAGCATCCCGACTGGTTCGACGTCGTGGTGGGCAGCAACCTGTTCGGCGACATCCTGAGCGACCTCGGCCCTGCGGTCGCCGGCAGCATCGGCATAGCGCCCAGCGCCAACATCAATCCGGAGCGCCTGCATCCCAGCATGTTCGAGCCGGTGCATGGCTCCGCGCCGGACATCGCGGGGCAGGGGGTGTGCAACCCCATCGGCCAGGTCTGGTCGGGCGCCATGATGCTGGACCACCTGGGCGAGACCGCGGCGGCGGCAACGGTCGTGTCCGCCATCGAGACCCTGCTGCGCGACGGCGGGCCGCGCACGCGGGACATGGGCGGGCAGGCCGGCACCGTGGAAGTCGGCCGGGCGCTGGCGGAGATCGTGGCGTCCGGCTAACCCACGGCGGCAAACGTCCCGTCGGGCTGCAAGACCTGCAGCACGCCGGTGTGTATGGCGAACCACGCGCCATGCAGGTGCAGCGACCCGTCGCCGACGCGCTCGGCGATCCAGGGAAAGGTCATCAGGTTGCCGAGCGACAGCTTGATGCCCTCGTGCTCCAGGCACCGCTGCTGCGCGTCCGGCGTGTCGCACAGCAGCGCACGGGCGCGCGCCGGGGCGGCGATGCCCATCCAGGGCGCCACGAAGTCCCGCGCCATCTCCGGGGCGCCGCGCAGCAGCGCCTGGATGCCGCCGCACTGCCCATGTCCCAGCACGACCAGATGCGGCACCTCCAGCACGCGCACCGCGAACTCCAGCGCGGCGCTGGTGCCGTGGTAGGCGGCGTCGGGCGCATAGGGCGGCACCAGGTTGGCGACGTTGCGCATCGTCAGCATCTGCCCCGGCGCCGCGTCGAAGATCGCGGACGGGTCCACGCGGCTGTCCACGCAGCCGATCACCAGGGCATCCGGACGCTGGCCGTCCCGCGCAAGGGACTCGAACATGCGCCGCCGCTCCGGCCATCCCGTCTCGCGGAACCGCCGGTAGCCCTCGATCAACTGGTCCATGCGGCCCCCGTGCCCGGGGTTCGCTTGCGCGCCTCCCCACCGGCCCCTACATTACGGGCAACGCTGCGACGTGTCGCTAGTGGGGGTTCCAGTGGTCCGTGACGCCAGCACCAACGCCCGCCCGATTGCCCGACGGTGCGAACGCGCCGTGGTGACGGCATACCGGGAGCTGCGCGTCCATGGCAACGCCGACCTGGACGCCTTCCGCGCCTGCACGACCCTGTATCGCATCCACCATCCCGAGGCTTCGCTGAACGAGGCGCGGCGGCTGGTGGCGGAGTGGATTGATCACCATGTCGTGCGGGAGAAGGCGGGGCCGACGCCGGGGTGCGACTGCGGTTAAGGCGGACCCAGGCTATGTCGTGTGCATGACCTGATTGCGGGCGTTGCCGCAAAGAAAGCTGAACTTGAAGCCCTGCTGCGCCGCACGCCGCATGGCATCGGCAACCTGCAGCGTTCGCACGACCTGGAGCTGACCTACACCTCGAATGCCATCGAGGGAAACACGCTGACCGCCGCCGAGACCACCCTCGTGATCGAGCAGGGCATAACGATCGGCGGCAAGCCGCTCCGCGATCACCTTGAGGCACTCGACCACTCCGACGCCCTTGGCTACGTCCGCGCCATCGCCCGCGAGCGCAGGCCGATTGCCGAGCTGGACCTGCGGAACCTTCACCGGCTCGTCATGCTGCGGTCCGCACCGGACATCGCCGGGCGCTACGCCGACCAGGGCCGCTTCGTGCTGACCGATGCGGGCCGGGCCGCGTTCCCGTCGCCGGCAGAGGTGCCCGCCCTCATGGGCGCCTTCTCTGCTTGGCTTGGCGCCTCGCCGGACGTGCCGGAAACGGCGTTCGCAGCGCACCGGGACCTGGTGGGCATCCCCCCCTTCAATGACGGCAACGGGCGGACAGCCCGGCTGCTGATGAGCCTGGTGCTGATCCGCGGCGGCTATCCGCCCGTGGCCGTGCGCCCCGTGGACCGGCCTGCCTACATTGATGCCCTGCAAAAGGCGCAGGCCGGGCAGGGCACGGCGGCGTTCGACCGGCTGCTGTTCGTCCGGCTCGACGCGACGTTGGACGAATACATCGGCGCGGCCAGGCAGGCGCTGCCCCGGTGATGCCCTAACCCCCGTGATGCCCTAACCCCCGTGATGCCCTAACCCCCGTGATGCCCTACCCCCGTGCCCATGCGACTGCCGCCCGCGCCAGCGCGTCTATGGTGTCCACGACCGGCACTGCGGGCGCCGGGCCGGCGGCGATGCCCAGCGGGATTTCCGTGCAGCCCAGCACCACGGCCGCCGCCCCGCGCCGCGCCAGCAGGGCCGCGGCCTCCGCCAGCGGCGCGTAGGCGTCCGCGACCCGGTTCGCCTTCACCAGCGCAATGGCGGGCGCGACCAGCCGCGCCATCTCGTCCCCGTCCGGCACCAGGCAGTCCCAGCCCAGCGCGCCCAGCCGGTCCTGATACAGCCGCATCGCCAGCGTGGCCGCCGTGCCCAGCACGCCCACCGGCCCCGGCGGCACGCCCTGGCGCCGCAGGTCGTCAGCGGCAGCGTCCACGATATGCAGGATGGGCAGCGCCGTTGCCGCCCGCATCCCCCCGATCCAGCCATGCGCGGTGTTGCACGGGATCGCCACGGCGCCGCACCCGGCCGCCTGCAAGCCGTGCAGCCCGCGCACCAGCGCGGGCAGCGGGTCCGGCCCGGTGCCGTCGCGCGCCGCGCCGCGGTCGGGCACGCGCGGGTCGGACCACAGCACGGCCGGTATGTGGTCCTGGTCCCGCTCCGCCGGGGTCAGCAGGGTCAGGCGCAGCATGAACTGCGCGCTCGCCAGCGGACCCATGCCGCCCAGCACGCCCAGCACACGGTCCACCATGCCGTTACGCCGACGCTGTGAGAGGGACTTGGCGCCAGCGCGGCCCTGCTTGCGGCGGCGCTGCGCCGTTCAAAGGTGCGGAGCCGTCCGGCGCTGGCGCGTCCGCCGCCGCTTTGCCGGCAGAACCCGGAATGTGGCGTTCGAACATGACGGCAACGGCCTCCTCATTCCTAGTCGTTGCGGCGCAGCGCAGGCCGGCAGTTCAATGCGCCAGCACAGGGAAGCCAGCACAGGGAAAAATGTAAATGCCTGATATGCACAGGCATCATTCGTGGGGTTCCAAGCGGCAGCAAGGGCCGTTAACACCTGTATCCCGCCACCTCGCGCCGGGTCGCCTGCCAGGAAACAGCCCGACATGACCGCCTACCTGAAGCGCCTGGAGGACGAGGCCGTCCATATCTTCCGCGAGGTCGTCGCGGAGTGCCGGGTGCCGGTGATGCTGTATTCCGTCGGCAAGGACTCGGCGGTCATGCTGCACCTGGCGCGCATTGCCTTCGCCCCGGCGCCGCTGCCGTTCCCGCTGCTGCACATAGACACTGGCTGGAAGTTCCGGGAGATGATCGCCTTCCGCGACCGGACCGTGCGGGACGGCGGCCACCGCCTGATCGTCCATGCCAACGCTGCCGGGCAGGCTGCCGGCGTGACGCCGTTCAGCCACGGCAGCGCGCATTACACCAACGTCATGAAGACCGAGGCGCTGCTGCAGGCCCTGCGCCATCACGGCTTCGACGCGGCGTTCGGCGGCGCCCGGCGGGACGAGGAGACGTCGCGCGCCAAGGAGCGCATCTTCTCCTTCCGCAACGCCGCCCAGGCGTGGGACCCCAAGGCGCAGCGGCCTGAGTTCTGGAACCTGTATAACGCCCATGTGCATCCCGGCGAATCCGTCCGGGTGTTCCCGCTGTCCAACTGGACCGAGCTGGACATCTGGACCCTGATCGAGCGGCGCGGCATCCCCGTCGTGCCGCTCTACTTCGCGCACGAGCAGCCGGTGGTCGAGCGCGACGGCAGCCTGATCGCCGTGCACGATGGCCGGATGCCGCTGCGGCCGGGTGAGGCGCCGGTGCGCCGCCAGGTGCGCTTCCGCTCGCTGGGGTGCTATCCGCTGACGGGCGCCGTCCCGTCCGATGCCGCGACGGTCGCCGACATCGTGCGGGAGACCGCCGCCGCCCGCACGACGGAGCGCGGCGGGCGGCTGATAGACCGCGACGAGGCCGCGTCCATGGAGAAGAAGAAGCGGGAGGGATACTTCTAGTGGAGGCGACCCTTCTGCGCGTCCTGACGTGCGGCAGCGTGGACGACGGCAAGAGCACCCTGATCGGCCGGCTGCTGCACGACACCGGCGGCGTGCTGGACGACCAGGCCGCGGCGCTGGCCCGCGACAGCCGCCGCCACGGCACCACTGGGGACGACCCGGACCTTGCGCTGCTGGTGGACGGCTTGCAGGCGGAGCGGGAGCAGGGCATCACCATAGATGTCGCCTACCGCTACGTCACCACGCCGCGGCGCCGCCTCATCATCGCCGATGCGCCGGGCCATGAGCAGTACACCCGCAACATGGCCACCGGCGCCTCCACCGCGGACGTTGCGGTGGTGCTGGTGGACGCCCGCCACGGCATCCAGGTGCAGACCCGGCGGCACTCGCTGATCGCGGGGCTGCTGGGCATACGCCATGCCGTGCTGGCGGTGAACAAGATGGACCTGGCCGGGTTCGGCCAGGAGCGCTTCGAGGCCATTGCGGCGGAGTATGCCGCCTTTGCGGCCGGGCTGGGCTTCCAGGGGGTCACCGCCCTGCCGATGTGCGCCCGGTCCGGCGATGGCGTCGTGTTCGCCGGGACGCGCATGCCCTGGCATCATGGCCCGGCGCTGCTGGAGCACCTGGAGACGCTGGACGCCGCCCCGCCCGGCGCCGGCCCGTTCCGGATGCCGGTGCAGTGGGTGAACCGGCCCGACGCGGACTTCCGCGGCATCTGCGGCACGGTGGCGGCCGGACGGGTCGCCGTCGGGGACCGGGTCGCCCCGGCTGGGCGCAACACGCAGGCCGTGGTCCGGCGCATCATCGGCTCCGGCACGGACCAGGCTGCCGCCGGGGCGGGCGATGCGATCACGCTCGTGCTGGACGACATTGACGTGTCGCGCGGCGACATGCTGGCCGACCCGGACGCGCCGCCGGACGTTGCGGACCAGTTCCAGGCGCGCCTGGTCTGGACGGACAGCCAGCCGCTGCTCACCGGCCGGAGCTACCTGTTCCGTCTCGGCACTGCGACCGTCGCCGGCAGCGTGACGCGCATCCGCCATCGCATTGACGTGGACACGCAGGCGAAGCTGGAGGCGGCGCAGCTCGGCCTGAACGACCTGGGCGTCGTGAACATCGCCCTGCAATCCCCGGTGGCCTACGCGCCGTTCCGGGACAGCCGCGCCCTGGGCGGCTTCGTGATGATAGACCGCGCGACCAACGCCACTGCGGGCGCCGGCATGATTGACTACGCCCTGGCCCGCGCCGCCAACCTGCACTGGCAGGCGACGGCTGTGAACAAGCCCGCCCGCGCCGCGCACAAGCGCCAGCGCCCGGCCGTCGTGTGGTTCACCGGCCTGTCCGGCGCCGGCAAGACCACCGTCGCCAACCTGGTGGAGGCGCGGCTGCTGGCCCTGGGCCTGCACACCTACCTGCTGGACGGCGACAACCTGCGCCACGGGCTGAACCAGGACCTCGGCTTCACCGAGGCGGACCGGGTGGAGAACGTGCGGCGGGTGGCGCAGGTGGCGTCGTTGTTCGTGGACGCCGGGCTGGTGGTGCTGGTATCGCTGATCTCCCCCTACCGCGCCGACCGGGCGATGGCGCGCGGGCTGGTCGGCGAGGGGGAGTTCCTGGAGGTGTTCGTGGACGCCACGCTGGAGGAGTGCCGGCGCCGCGACGTGAAGGGCCTGTATGCCAAGGCGGACGCCGGGCTGATACGCAACTTCACCGGCATCAGCGCGCCGTACGAGCCGCCGCTGGCGCCGGAGCTGCACCTCGCCACCGCCGGCCGCACGCCGGACGACCTGGCGGGCGCCGTCGTGGCCCGGCTGCTGGAAGGCTGAGCATGGCGGTCCATATGCCCTTCATGTCCCTGCTCGGCACCCTGCTCCTGTCGGCCTGCTCCGTCGTCGGCATACGCAGCGGGACGGAGGAGCCGCGCTATGACGTGGTCGAGCGGCTGGGCGACGCCGAGTTGCGCGCCTATGCCCCCCGCCTGGCCGCCGAGACCACGGTGCCCGGCGCCGCTGAGGCCGCCCGGGGCGAGGGGTTCCGCCGCCTGGCCGGCTACATCTTCGGCGGCAACGCAGGCGGGTCCCGCATCGCCATGACGGCGCCGGTGGCCCAGGCCGACGCGGGCCGGCAGATCGCGATGACGGCGCCCGTGTCGCAGGCGCCGGCCGGCGCTGCGGGCTGGTCCATACGCTTCTTCCTGCCCGCCGGGCTGCTAGATCCGCCGGCCCCGCGCGACGCCCGCGTCGGGATCGTGACCGTCCCGGCCGAGACGATGGCCGTGCTGCGCTTCCCCGGCATCGCCAGCGACGCCGCCATCGCCGCGCAGCGCACCCGGCTGCTGACGCTGCTGGCCCCGACCGGCTGGGCGCCCGCCGGTCCGCCGGTGACGTGGTTCTACGACCCGCCCTGGACCCTGCCGCCGCTGCGGCGGAACGAGGTGGCGGTGCCGGTGTCGCGCCGGGCGGGGTGACGCCGCCGGTCCTGGTCAGCCTGTCCGGCTTGCCCGGCGCCGGCAAGACCACCCTGGCCCGTGCGCTGTGTTCCAGGCTCGGCGCGATGCACCTGCGGATTGACAGCATCGAGCACGCCCTGCGCGCCATCGGGCAGGGCGACGGCCCGGCAGGATACCTCGCCGCCTATGCCGTGGCGGAGGACAACCTGCGCCTTGGCCACCTCGTCGTCGCCGACTGCGTGAACCCGCTGGCCATCACCCGCCAAGCCTGGCGCGACGCGGCGGCACGGGCCGGGGCGCGTATCGTCGAGGTGGAGGTGGTCTGTTCCGACCCTGGCGAGCATCGCCGCCGGGTGGAGGAACGCGCGCCCGACCTGCCGGGCCAGCGGCTGCCCACCTGGGCCGGTGTTCAGGCCTGTGCCGTGGAGAGGTGGGACTGCGCGCCTGTGCGGATTGACACCGCCGGGCAGTCCTTGAACGGCTGCGTGGCCCGGGTGCTTGCGGCGTTGCACCCTGCCGCCTTGGACTGACTGACCGCCGAGCATGGGTCAGTTCGATCCCGGATACCCCCGCGCCAGGCGCTGCTGCCGCAGCCACGCCGCGGATAGGCGCCAAGGCCCCACCGGCCGGTGCCCGCGCGCGCGCATCGCGGCCCCCAGCGCGAACAGGGCACGGTGGTTGGCGAACACCGCCGCGAATGCCGCGCGCAGCCCCAGCCGCGGGTCCCAGGCATGTATGGCCTCCGCCCCGGCGCCGTTCACCTCGATGATGGTGAACCGCCCTGCCTGCAAGGCCGGCAGCGACGCCGCCCGCACGTCCAGCCGTCCGGCCCGCAGCCCCATGCCGGCGGCGATGGCGGCCACGCGCGCCTCCAGGGCCGCCGTCGCCAGGTGCGTCGCGTCCTCGTAGCGCGCGCCGGCGCGAAGGCTGGCGACGGTGGTCAGCGGCACGGATGACCCGGCTTGAAGGATGCGCGCCGGGTCATGCCCGGACAGGACTTGCAGGGGCAGGCGCGGGTCGGCGGCGACCAGCTCAGCCAGCGTCCGCTGGCCGTCGCCATGCACCGCGGGAACATGGCGCAAGGTGATCGCCGTCAGCGTGGGCTGCCCGGCCGGGGCATCCGGCCAGCGGCGGACGGCCAGCCCGGCTTCGACGGGACCGGGGAGCCAGGGTTGCAGCAGGAAGGTGCCGCCGGGAGGGAACTCCGCCTGGTAGGCCCGCAGCGCCGCCGCATCCTCGATCCGCTGCACGCCATAGCCGCACCAGCCGCGGTCCGGCTTTGCCACCAGCGGGAAGCGCAGCCCGGCCCGCAGGCGCACTGCCTCCGCATACGCGCCGGGCGGCACGGCCGCGGTCGGGGCGACGAAGGACCGCAGGCCCTGCGGGATCAGCGCCAGGCATTCCAGCTTGCCCTCCCCGGCGAGGCCGCCGGTCGGGATGGCGGGGTTGGCGGCGCTCGGCAGGGTCAGGCTGCGATGGCGCACCGCCAGCAGCATCCAATGCAGCACCAGGGGCACGCACAGCAGCCACTTCGGCAGGCGCTCGATTGGGGAGAGCGGCGGCGGCGCGGACGGCGGCGCGGATAGGAGGGTGGCCAGCCCGGATGGACGCAGCGGGCGGATCAGGGACATGGGCCGGTGAACGCAGCCACGCTGACCCTGGTTTCCCCCGCCCGTTCCGACCAGCCCGCCCCGCCTCCTCCGATTGCGGCGTTCAGCGGCCCATCACGGTAAGTTCAGCGGCGTGGCACTCCAGGAACCGCAGGTGCCGTCCCCGCCCGCCCGGGTTGCCACGCCTCAAGCGGCTTGCAACGACGCACCGTCCAACGACGCGGCTGGCTTTATCCCGCCACGCCCCCGAACACCGCCCGCAGCACCCCGAACAGCGCGCCCCCCACCAGGAACCCAACGAGGGTTCCGTTCACGCGGACGAATTGCAGATCCTTGCCGACCCGCAGCTCCAGCTTGTCGGTGATGTAGTCGGAGTCCCACCCGGCCACGACATCGCCGATGAAGGTCGCCAACTGCACCTGCGCCGTGGGCAGCAGGCTCGCCGCGACGCCCTCCGCCGCGCTCTGCAGGCGTGCCCGCGCCGCCTCGTCCCCCGCCAGGAACCCGCCGAGGTTGGCGAGCGACCCTTCGATGATCGCCAGGGTGTGGCCGCCGGGGCGCCGGGCGTCGGCCTCCAGCGCCAGGCGCATCCGGGACCACACGTCCCATAGCCACGCCTGCACCGTCTCGTGCGCCACGACCCGGCGGACGGCGCGGCCGATCTCGGCGGCACGCTCCGGGTCCTCCTCCATGCGGTCTATCTCGCGCCGCGCCCAGGCGTCGAAGGCGTCGCGCACGGTGCTGCCGTCGGGGCCGATGCGGTCCAGCTCCTCCCGCAGCACGGACATGACGCGGCCCGCCACCTGCGCGCCTAGCGCCCAGCCGACCAGCCGGCCGCCCTGGGCGCGCACCTTGTCCTGGATGAAGCCCTCCAGCACCCCCTGCCGGCTGTCCAGCAGCGTCCGCAGCTCGGCGAGCAGGAAGTCCAGCGCCTCCTGGTGCCGCCCGCCGTCCACCAGCGTCCGCAGCATCCGCGCGACGATCCGCCCGGCGCCGGGGCCGCCGACCAGGCGCGGGACGATGCGCGCCATGGTGCGACGCGCCCGCCCGTCCTCGACCGTCGCGAGCACGCGCGGCAGCATCTCCGCCAGCGCCACGGCGGCGGGCCGGGCCGCGACGGGGTCGGACAGGAAGCGCGCGACGATGCCCGGCAGGTCCAGCCGGCCCAGCACGCGACGCACCTCGTCGGGCGTGAACACATGGCCGGCTATGAAGCGGCCGAGCGACCGGCCCAGCCGCTCCTTCTGCTTCGGGATAATGGCGGTGTGCGGGATCGGCAGGCCGAGCGGGTGGCGGAACAGCGCCGTCACGGCGAACCAGTCGGCGATGCCGCCCACGAACCCGGCCTTGGAAGCCGCTTGCAGCAGGTCCGTCCACGGGCCGGGCGGCAGGGCGTAGGACAGCAGGATCAGGCCCGCCATCAGCACGAGCAGGCCGGTGGCGAACGCCTTGTACTGCCGCAGGCCGCGGCGGAGGGGCAGGTCGGGGTCGAAGGTCTGGCTGTCCGGCATGGCGCGGCGTCTAGCACAGCCCGCCTTCCCGGTCGCTCCGGCGGCGGCTACGCTGCCGGCATGACCGACTTCATCCTGCTGCATGGCGCGTTCCACGGCGGCTGGTGCTGGCCGCGGGTGGCCGGGCCGTTGCGCGCCGCCGGGCATCGCGTGTTCACGCCGACGCAGACCGGGCTGGGGGAGCGGGCGCACCTGCTCCATGCCGGCATCACGCTGGACACTTTCACGCAGGATTTGGTCGGCGTGCTGGAGGCCGAGGAGCTGACGGAGGCCGTGCTGGTCGGCCACAGCTTCGGCGGCTGCGCCGTGACGGGCGCGGCGGACCGCGTGCCCGGCCGCATCCGGCAATTGATCTACCTGGACAGCACCATCCCGCGCGACGGCCGCACGCCGCTGGACCTGGGCACGGACGAGAGCGCCGCGCTGCGCCGCAGCCTGGCGGACGAGACCGGCGGCGTGTCCGTCGCCCCGCCCGATCCCGGCGAGTATGCCGTGCCGCCCGGCCCGGATGCGGACTGGCTGCGTCGGCGCATGACGCCGCATCCGTTCGGCGCCTTCAACTCGGCGTTGCGGCTTGGGGCGCCGTCGGGCAACGGGCTGCCGCGCACCTATGTCGCCTGCACCGGGCCGGAGTATGCGCCGCTGGCCGGCCACCGCGCCTGGGTGCGGGCGCAGGCGGGGTGGGGCTGGCGTGACCTGGCCGCCGGGCACGACGCGATGGTGACGGCGCCGGCGCTGCTGACAGAACTGTTGCTGGACTTGACCCGTTGAGGCGCAATCGGCGCGGGGATCGAGCATGAGCGGACTGGGACCCACTAACGGCGGGCGGCGTGGCGCGGCGGTCATGCAAGCCCTTCTGAACGCCCCGGCGACGGCGGCAGGCGCACCCACTGCGGTGTTCGACTTCGACAAGACGCTGACGGTCCGCGACACCTTCCTGCCTTGGCTCACCGTCCTGCGCGGGCGCCGGCGCACCTTGGCGGCCGGTCTGGCGTCGCTGCGGTCCGGGCTGCCCGGCGTGTCGCGCGGCGGCTCGGCGCGGGACGCCACGAAGGCCGGGATGGCCCGTCGCCTGCTGACGGGCGTGCCGGCCGCCGACGCGCAGGCCGCGGCGCGCAGGCTGGCGCCGCGGGTGCTCTGGTCCGAACCCCTGTGCGACCGGCTTCAGGAGCACTTGCAGCTCGGCCATGCCGTGCTGGTCGCCACCGGCTCCTGCCGCATCGCCGTGGCGGAGATGGTCGCATACCGGTTCGGTGCGGACGCGGCGCAGGTGATCGGCACCGAGCTGGACGAGGACGCCGGGACGCTCACGGGCCGGCTGGCCGGCGGGAACTGCATCGGGGAGAACAAGGCCGCACGGGTCCGCCACTGGTTGGAGCAGGCCGGGCAGGCCGGGGGATGGGGGTATGGCAACCCGCCCTGGGACCTGCCGATGCTGGCCCTGATGCAGCACCGGGTGGCGGTGTGACGGCCGCCGCGGCACCAGCCTTTCAATATTCCGGCCTTTCAGTATTCCGGCGCCTGCACAGGGGATGACGCATGAACCAGATGATCGGCATTGCCAGGCTGGCGCCGGAGGGCAGGCTGTCCGGCGCCGTCGTCCACAACATGACGGTGTATCTCGCCGGCCAGGTGCCGGACGACACCGCGGGCGACGCGGAGGCGCAGACGGCCGACGTGCTGCGCCAGGTTGACGCGCTGCTGCGGCAGGCCGGCACCAGCAAGGCGCACCTGCTGACGGTGCAGGTGTTCCTGGCCGACATGGCGGACTATCCGGCGATGAACCGCGCCTGGGACGCCTGGCTCGACCCGGCGCACAAGCCGGCGCGGCTGACGGTGCAGGCGCGGCTGGCGGATCCGGCCTGGCGGGTGGAGATCACGGGCATCGCGGCGCTGCTGCCGGTGCTGCCGCGGGCGGCGGGGCCGAACGAGGGGATGTGGGCCTGACGCCGGTTGTCCCGCCCACTCTCCGGTGCGACACTCCGCGCCATAGGAGACCCCGCGTGCGCCCCCTCATCCTAGCCCTGACCATTATGCTCCTTGCCCCCGCCGCCCACGCCCAGCGCTGGGTCACAAGCTGGACCGCCGCCGCCCAGGGGCCATACCCATCCGGCAACGCCACCGCTCAGCCCGAATTGCGCTTCGCCCTTCCAACACCGGAGGCGGGCGCCAACAACCAGACCTTCCGCCTGATCCTGAAGCCGGAGCTGTGGGGCAGCCGGATGCGCCTGCGCTTCAGCAACGCCTTTGGCACCAGGCCCGTGACGTTCGACGGCGCGTTCCTCGGCCTGCAGACCAGCGGCGCCACGCTGATGCCCAGCAGCAACCGCCCCGTGCTGTTCGGTGGCAAGAAGTCCGTCACCGTGCCGCCCGGCGGCCAGGCGTGGTCGGACCCCGTTTACCTGCCCTATGCCGGCAACCCCCTGGCGCCGGAGCTGGTAGGACGCAAGCTCGCCGCCAGCTTCCATGTCGCGGGCGAAAGCGGGCCGGTCACCTGGCACGCCAAGGCGCTGCAAACCAGCTACGTCACCCCGCCGGGCGCCGGTGCGCTGGGCGAGCTGGAGGATGACGGCGCCTACCTCAACAGCACCACCTCCTGGTTCTTCCTGGACGCGCTGGACGTGCAATCCCCCGATGCCAAGCTGGTGGTATGCTTCGGCGACAGCATCACCGACGGCACCGCCAGCACCCTGAACGGGGACGACCGCTGGCCGGACGTGCTGGCCCGGCGCCTGCGCGCGTCCGGCGTCCACATGAGCGTGGTCAACGAGGGCATCGGCGGCAACCAGGTCACCGGCCCCGCCGAGTATTCCCCCGCCAAGCCGTTCCCCGGCGGTCCCAGCGCCCTGTCCCGCCTGGAGCGCGACGTGCTGACCCTGTCCGGCGTCAGCCACGTCATCTGGCTGGAGGGCATCAACGACTTCAGCACCAACGGCGGTAATGGCGGAGGCGGGGCCACGATGGAGCAGGTGCGCGACAGCATGAAGGCCGGCGTCGCCCGCCTGCGGGCCAAAATCCCCGGCGTCCGCGTGATCGGCGCCACCCTGACCAGCGTCGTCGGCACCACCAGCGAGCCGCACCGCCCCCCCGAAGTCGAGCAGAAGCGCCGTGCCCTCAACGACTTCATCCGGGGCAACGGCGGCCTGTTCGACGGCGTGGTGGACTTCGACGCCGCCACTGCCGATCCGGCCACGCACGCGATGCGCCCGGAGTTCCTGCCCAACAGCACCACCGGCGGACCCGGCGAAGGGCTGCACCCGAACCGCGCCGGGTATCTGGCGATGGGCCAGGCGGTGGACCTGCGGCTGCTGACGACCGGCGCCGCTGCCGCGCCAGCATCGCCGGCACCTGCGCCGCGCCCACGGCCCCGGCCACGTCCAGCCGCGCCCGCGCCGGACGCCGTAAGCGATGCGCCGACCTGAGCCGGCCCGGACAGGCACTGATCCTGACCGGCTTCGCTGTCGTGCCGCAGTGGCTCCCGGACGGTTTGGGCCAGCAGGCCCGAACGGGTGCAGCCCATGCGCTGGGCCTGCCGGTCCATCGCGGCCAGCGAGTTCTCCGGCATGGTGGCGTTCACCTGCATGGCCCGGTCCGGCAATCCGACCCGCACCAGCAGGCGTGCTGCCTCACCGATGCCGGTTTGCCGGCTTGACCGGACAGGCAACCCGGTGCGTGCTGCCGCCATGACCTACGGCACCTACGTCGAGCGCACCGAAACCCGCACCGACACCATCAGCGCCGACATGCTGCACCGCATGGCCGCCACCCTGGGCGTTCCGGTGCCGGAGCAGGTGCCGCCGGGCTGGCATTGGACGCTGTTCCAGGACTGGGCCGCGCCGGACGGGCTGGGACCGGACGGCCACCCGCGCCGCGGCGGCTTCCTGCCGCCCGTTCACGACCTGCCGCGCCGCATGTGGGCAGGGGGCGAGGTCCGGCTGCTGGTGCCGCTACGCGCGGGCGACGCCGTGACCCGCACCAGCACCATACGCGCCGTGCAGGACAAGCAGGGCGGCACCGGGCGCCTGGTGTTCGTGACATTGGACCACGTCATCACCGGCCCGCACGGCCCGGCCATCGAGGAGCGGCAGGACCTGGTCTATCGCGGCGCGGACGGCGCCGCCGTGAAGCCCGGCGACCCGGCGCCGCACATCGGGGCCAACCAGGACCGCACGGTGCTGCCGGACGCCGTGCTGCTGTTCCGCTACTCCGCCCTAACGGGCAACGGCCACCGCATCCACTACGATGCCGACTACGTGCGCGGGGAGGAGGGCTATCCCGGCCTGGTCGTCCATGGCCCGTTGCAGGCGACCTGGATGGCGGCGCTGCCGGGCGTGCCGCTGTCCCGGTTCAGCTTCCGCGGGCGCCGCCCGGCCTTTGCCGGCGCCTCGCTGCGGATGCAGGCGTGGCGGGACGGCGCGGGCTGGCGGATGCGGACCCTGGACCCGTCCGGCGCCGTCTGCATGGAGGGGGAGGCCGCCCCGTGCTCCTGACCGACCCGTGTTCCTGACCGAGCCGGAGCCGGCGCGCGGCGCCGTGCTGCCCGTGGCACCCGGCATCGGCCGCATCGTGGCACCCAACCCAGGTGCCATGACCTGCTGGGGCACCAACACCTACCTGATCGAGGAACCCGGCGGCCACCTGGTTGTGGACCCCGGCCCGGACGACGCCGGGCACGTCGCCGCCATCCTGGCTGCCGGCCCGGTGACGCGCATTATGCTGACCCATACCCACCCCGACCACCTGGACGCGCTGCCGGCATTGCGCGCCGCGACCGGGGCGCCCGTGTTGGGCTGGCACGCGCCGGAGGTGCCGGCCGCGCTGGACGGCGCGTTGCAGGACGGGGAAGGCGTGGGCGGCTGGCAGGCGCTGCACACGCCGGGCCATGCGCCGGACCACCTGTGCTTCGCCGGGCCGGACGGCGTGCTGTTCAGCGGCGACCACGTAATGGGCTGGAGCACCAGCACCGTCGCCCCCGGCGGCATGGCGGCGTACTTCGCCAGCCTGCGCCGCTTGCTGGCCCGCGACGACCGCTTGCTGCTGCCCGGCCACGGCCCGCCGATCCCCGATCCGCGGGACTACCTGCAAGCTCTGCTGGACCACCGCCTGCAACGGGAAGCCGCAATCCTCGCCGCTCTCGGTCCGCAGCCCCGCACCTCCCGCGCAGTCACGGCGGAGCTGTACGCCGACGTGGACCCCCGCCTGCTGCGTGCAGCGGAGCGCAACGTGATCGCACACCTGGACAAGCTGCGAGGGGAGGGCCGGGTGCGGGACGTGCCGGAGGGCTGGACCGTTGCATAGAGGGTCAACCGCTGTTGTCTCGGGCCATTGCTATCACTGCTGATGCCGACGGTCCTCCGCTCCAACCTTGGCGGCGTTGGACTGTCATAGCATGACGCCTTTGCGCCGTGGCGATTCCCAAGCCGAAGCTTGCGCGCTTGCGGCCCGGGAAACGCTTTGCCCCAAGCGCCTCACGACGACGGCGCAGGGCCGCAATGGCCAATCAGGGTAGGCGCCGGCTGGCGCGATCCCACTCCTGGCCGTGCGCGGCCGTCACGGGCACGGAGGGCAGCAGCTTGCCGTTCAGGGGCAGGCCGCTATCTTTCTCCTCGCACGTTTTATAGCTATCAGCTATAATACTGAGGTGCGAACTGTCAGCTACACCGCCAGCGCGCTTCGCGACCTCAAGCGGCACGGCAACGTCGCCGGGCGGGTCCGCAAGGCGGTGGCGGAGTATGCGGCCGATCCGCAGGCCCATGCGAACAACGTCACCCAGCTCGTCGGCTCGCCGTTCCAGCGCATCCGGGTCGGGGACTTCCGGGCAATCTTCGAGGCGACGGACACTGCGGTCATCGTAGTCAAGGTCGCACCCCGCAGCGAAGCTTACGAGTAGGAGGCACCTATGTCTGACACGGTCACCCTGTCCCGCGCCGAGTACCAGGACCTCGTTGACGCGCGCGACGCCGCCATTGCGATGCGCGACGTGGCCAGCGGCGCCATGCCGACGGTTGCGGACGCCGACGTTGACGCCTACCTGGCCGCGCCGACGCCCCTTGCGTTCTGGCGCAAGCACCGCGGTTTCACCCAAGCGGCGCTGGCTGGTCAGGTCGGCATCACCCAGCCCTACCTGGCGCAGATCGAGCATGGGCGGCGCGGCGGTGACGTGGTGCTCTACAGCAAGCTGGCAGCGGCGTTGAAGGTGCGGATCGAGGATTTGGTGCCGGACGCTTGAAACGGTGTGTCGCATTCGGGACGGTGCCGGGCTCACGGCCGATGGCGCCCGCCACCTGGAAGCTGACCAAGCCCCTGCTTGAGCGGCGCACAGATAAGCGCCAAACAGGCCCGCGCGTCCCGGCCCTGCCAGCGGCGTGCGCGGCAGGCCATGCAAGCCAGCTTGGACGCCAGGGATGACGCTCCTTCAGGGCTGGCGGGCGTGGCTCTCCCAGGGTCTGGATGGCCATGCCGCAAGAGCGGCTCGCAACGTAAGCTCACGGTCGGCGCGACGCCCCCACTGGGGCTGCTTCAAGCACCCGCCATGCCCAGCCGCCGCTTGCAAAATTGCGCCCCCTCCCGCACATAAGCGCCAGCGTGATCGTGCCGGGTTTGCAGGACACGTCCAGTTCGCACGGCGCGCGGGGCAGGTGTCCCGTTGCGCCTGCTGCCGTATGGAGATCAACCGTGTCTGAGACCGAGACCAACCCGCTCGCCCTGATCCGCAACATCGGCATCACCGCGCACATCGACGCCGGCAAGACCACGACGACCGAGCGCATCCTGTACTACACCGGCGTGTCCCACCGCATCGGCGAGGTCCACGACGGCAACACCACGACCGACTACATGGCGCAGGAGCGCGAGCGCGGCATCACCATCACCTCCGCCGCGGTGACGTGCGAGTGGAAAGGCCACCGCATCAACATCATTGACACGCCGGGCCACATCGACTTCAACATCGAGGTCAACCGCAGCTTGCGCGTGCTGGACGGCGCGGTGTTCATCATCGAGGGCGTGGCCGGCGTGCAGCCGCAGAGCGAGACCAACTGGCGCCTCGCCGACCGCTACAACGTGCCGCGCGTCATCTTCATCAACAAGCTGGACCGGACCGGCGCGGACTTCTACCGCGCGTTCGACACCTTGAAGGAGAAGCTGGACATCATCGCGCTGCCCTTGCAGCTCCCCATCGGCATCGAGGACACCTTCATCGGGGTCGTGGACCTGGTCGAGATGAAGGCGATCATCTGGGAAGGCGGCGAGCTGGGCGCCAAGTTCCACGACGAGCCGATCCCCGCGGACCTGGCGGATAAGGCGGCGGAGTATCGCACCCTGCTGCTCGACACCGCGCTGTCCGTGGACAACGCGGCGATGGAGGAGTACTTCGACAAGGGCGACGTGTCCGTCGAGACCTTGAAGCGCTGCATCAAGGCCGGCGCCATCAGCGGCGCCTTCCGCCCGGTGCTGTGCGGCACCGCGTTCAAGAACAAGGGCGTGCAGCCGCTGCTGGATGCGGTGCTGGACTACCTGCCCAGCCCGATTGACGTGCCCGGCATCAAGGTCGCCGCCGAGGAGGGCGTGGAGGAGTCGGTCCACGACGACCGCCGCGTGATCCCGGCCAACGCCACTGCGCCGTTCGCCGGGCTGGCATTCAAGATCATCAACGACAAGTACGGCACGCTGACCTTCGTGCGCGTCTATGCCGGCACCCTCAAGTCCGGCGACACCGTGATGAACACCACCAAGGACCACCGCGAGCGCATCGGCCGCATGTTCCAGATGCACGCCGACAAGCGCGCGGAGATCAAGGAGGTCCATGCCGGCGACATCGCGGCCTTCGTCGGCCTCAAGGACACCGGCACCGGCGACACCCTGGCCGCCGCCGAGGACCCCGTGATCCTTGAGCGCATGTCCTTCCCGATCCCGGTGATCGACATCTCGGTCGAGCCGAAGACTAAGGACGGCGTCGAGAAGATGACGCTCGGCCTGCAGAAGTTGGCCGGCGAGGACCCGAGCCTGCGCCTGCGGACCGACCAGGAGAGCGGCCAGACCATCTTGTCCGGGATGGGCGAGCTGCACCTGGAGATCATCATTGACCGCCTGCAGCGCGAATACGGCGTGGACGCCAACATCGGCGCCCCGCAGGTGGCCTACCGCGAGACCATCAGCAAGACGCACACCGAGACCTACACCCACAAGAAGCAGACCGGCGGATCGGGCCAGTATGCCGAGGTGAAGGTGATGTTCGAGCCGATGGAGCGGAACGCCGGCGTGGTGTTCGAGAACAAGGTCGTCGGCGGCACGGTCCCGAAGGAGTACATCCCCGCGGTCGAGAAGGGCATACGCAACCAGTGCGAGACCGGCGTGCTGGCCGGCTTCCCGACGGTGGACTTCAAGTACACCCTGGTGGACGGCAAGTACCACGACGTGGACTCGTCGGCGCTGGCGTTCGAGATCGCGGCCAAGGCTTGCTTCCGCGACGGCATGAAGAAGGCGGCGCCGATCATCCTGGAGCCGATCATGGACGTGGAGGTGACGACGCCGCAGGACCACGTCGGCGATGTCGTCGGCGACCTGAACCGCCGCCGCGGCGTGATCCAGAGCCAGGACAGTGCCGGTAGCACGGTCATGGTCCGCGCGCATGTGCCGCTGAAGGAGATGTTCGGCTACATCAGCCAGCTCCGCGGCATGACGAAGGGCCGGGCCAGCTTTACGATGCAGTTCCACCACTACGACCCCGTGCCGCGCAACATAGCGGACGAGATCATGGCCAAGAGCGCCTGATTCCACTGGAGGCCCTCCTCCGGGCAGGGCTAATGCACTTGGTTGAGGAGGCTGGGCAGACACTCATTGTTCCATCCGGCTCGCTTGGGTTTTCTTCGCACTGAGGCTTTGTGCGTGTCGGCGCGCACTAGGTTGAGCGCGAGCCGGCGCGGGACGGCGAGATTCTCGGCCGTGTCGTCGTCGCGGGTGTGGCTGCGGTCTTCGCTGAAGCCCACGTCGAGCATCCAGTGCCGGTTGCTCTCAATCGGCCAGCGGACGCGCACGACCCGCAGCGCCTCGGCCGGCTTGAGCGGGCGCGAGGGGGCGACCATGCGGGTGCTGCGCTCCTCGGCGTCGCCGATGCGCCGCAGGCTGTCGATGCGGGCGATGGCGGACAGGCTCTCAAAGCTGTGCCGCCCGGCCCGCCGGCACGGAACGCACCCGGGCTTGGCGCTGCTCGGTGCGGCCGTGGCTGGTCCCGGTCGTCGTCGCGCAGGCGCCTGGATCAGGCTCGGCTATCAAGGTCTGGGCGTGCGTGTGCAGCGGACCCCAGTCGCCCTTGACGGTCAGCGCATGGTCGCCGCCCCGGGCGCGCATGCCAGCCGCCGTGCGTCGGCTGGCACGCAGCGCGTCGGCGGTCACCGTCGCGCACGGCGGCGACCCCGCTGCGATTCGGAACAACGCGCGGCGCCCCCGCGTCGCCTGCCCCCAGCACCTGCCAGAAAGCACCCTATGAGGCGAGCCGCCCAAGCAACGCCAACCCTCCCCTTCGTCTGCAATCGCCCTGCCCGTAGGAGGACGGGGCAAGCAGGCAAGCAAGGTTACGCCCGCGTCAGCAACGCCACCGCGGCGTGGTCCGGCCGGGGCAGGCCGGCGGCGCCGTAGCGCGCGGCGTCCCGCAATCCGGCCTGGCGCGCAGCGCTGGCGACCAGGCGCAGCACGCGGTCCTGCACGTCTATCGCACGCTCCAGCAGGCGGCGGTTCTCCGAGGCCAGGCTTCGCACCCGCGCCGCCTGGGCCTGCATCTCCGGGGTGCGCGCGCCGGGCTGCGCCGCCATCAGCCCGGCCACTGCCGCGCCCTTCTCCTGCAGCAGGGCCGCCAGCGCGTCGAGGTTCATGGCTTGCAGGGCCGCATTCTCGGCGATCAGCACCCGCTCCAGCCGCCCGGCCGCGGCCAGCATGGCGGTCATGCTCCCACTCCCGCCGCTTCCTGCAACCGCAGCATCTGCTGCATCACCGGGCGGGCCAGGCCCAGCCCGCCATGCGCGGCCAGGTGCTTGGCCAGCTCCGCCGTCATCATCGGCTTCCACGCCGCCTCGGCCTCGCCGCCGCCGAACATGCCCTTGGAGCTGTCCACCGTGTCGAAGATCGGCGCCAGCAACTGCGTCAGCGCCATCGCCTCGAACTCTTGCGCCGAGCGGGTGATGCGCGCGACCTGCGCGGGCGGCAAGGTGGACGCCACCGCGGCCGGGATGGTTTGGACCGTCATCGTAGGGTTCCTCTACCGGACTTGCAGGTCGGCCTGCAGGGCGCCTGCGGCCTTGATGGATTGCAGGATGCTGATCATGTCGCGCGGCCCGACGCCCAGTGCGTTCAGGCTGGCAACCAGGTCGCGCAGGGTCACGCCGCCGCGCAGGATGCCCAGCCGCTTGTCGCCGCTGTCGTCCACCTGGATGCTGGTGCGCGGGGTGACGACCGTGCGGCCGTTGGACAGCGCCTCGGGCTGGCTGACCTGCGGCGCCTCCGTCACGCGGATCGTCAGGTTGCCCTGGGCGATGGCGACGGTGCTGATGCGGACGTTGGCGCCCATGACGATGGTGCCGCTGGCCTCGTCTATGACGACGGTGGCCGGGCTGTCCGGCACGATCCGCAGGTCCTCGATGCGGGCCAGCACGTCCACCGGGTCCTGGCCGTTCAGGGTCAGCGACACGGTGCGGTGGTCGGAGGCGCGGGCGTTGCTGCCGCCCAGCCGGTGGTTGATGGCGTCGGCCATGCGCCGGGCGGTGGTCAGGTCGGGGTTGCGAAGGCCCAGGCGCAGCGTCGCCCGGCTGGCGAGCTGGAAGGGCACCTCTCGCTCTACCGTCGCGCCGTTGGCGATGCGGGCCGATGTCGGCACGTTGCGGGTGACGGAGGCCCCGGCGCCCCGTGCGCTGATGGCGCCGGTGGCCAGGGCGCCCTGCGCCACCGCATAGAACTCGCCGTCCGCGCCCAGCAGCGGCGTCACGAGCAGGATGCCGCCGGTCAGGTCCTTGGCGTCGCCCAGGGCGGACACCGCCACGTCAATGCGGCTGCCGCTGCGGGCGAAGGCCGGCAGGTTGGCCGTCACCATCACGGCGGCGACGTTCTTGGTTTGCAGCTTGGATTCCTGGTCCCGCGTGTTGACGCCGAGGCGCTCCAACATGCCGATCAGGGACTGCCGGGTGAACACGGCGCTGTCCAGCCGGTCGCCGGTGCCGTTCAGCCCGACGACCAGGCCGTAGCCGACAAGCTGGTTGTCGCGCACGCCCTCCACGTCGGCGATGTCCTTGATGCGGACCTGCGCGGCGGCGGGCATCGCCGCGGCCAGCAGGAACAGCATCAGCAGCAGGATAGAGCGGTGGGGCAGGGCGTGTCCTTTTCGGATCGCTAAGCATCGGCACCGTAGGGTGCGCTGGATGGGGCACCGCAAGTCCCATGCCACGCCGCGGCGCCCTGCCGTGCGGGGCGGGACGTTGCAGCGGCCCAGCAGAACCTGCCGGGCCGGTCAAAAGGATCAGGCACACATGGTCGTCTTTCCCGGAGTGGCGAAAACCGTGCAGGCCGGCGCCGTGCCGGGCCGCCGCCGCGTTGCGGCATCCCGTGCCTTTGCCCTGCCGGAGGACACGCCGGCTGCCGGCGAGGCCGCCGTTGCAGGCCCTGCCACGCTGCACGGACTGCTGGCGTTGCAGGAGGCCGCGGGCGAGGCGCCAGGGGCGGAGGCGCAGGACCGTGCCGCCCGGCGCCAGGGCGAGGCGGCGATGCGGGACCTGACGGCGTTGCAGGTCGCCCTGTTGTCCGGCCGGCCCGCTGCCGCCGTCCACTTGGCTGCCCTCGCCAGCGCCTGCCCGCAAGCCGCCGATCCCGGCCTGGCCGCCGTGCTCGGCGCCATACGCCTGCGGGCGGCGGTGGAGCTGGCCCGCACTGCCCTGCGGCCTGAAAGCCGCATCGAAAACCCATCGGCAACAAAGTCTTGACGACCCTAATCCCAGTCTTGGCGAGACCAGGCCGCGTGGCTATAAGGCGCGCAACATCACCTTGGGGTGATCGTCAGCTAGGGATCGTCGGACATGATGCTCACACTTCCGCCGGACTACCGACCCACCGACGCCGAAGCGTTCATGAACCCGCTGCAAGCGGAGTACTTCCGCCAGAAGCTGCTGCGCTGGCGCGCGGACCTGCTGCGGGAGGCCGACGGGACGCTCGCCAGCCTGTCCCAGGGCGGCATCCACGAGGCCGACATCACCGACCGCGCCAGCGTCGAGACCGACCGGGCGCTGGAGCTGCGGACCCGGGACCGCGCCCGCAAGCTGGTGTCGAAGATAGACCAGGCGCTGACCCGCATAGACAACGGCGTCTATGGTTTTTGCGACGAAACGGACGAGCCGATTGGCCTGAAGCGGCTGGAGGCGCGGCCCATCGCCACGATGTCCATCGAGGCGCAGGAGCGGCACGAGCGCATGGAGCGGGTGCATCGGGACGATTAGGGTGCGTCCGGTGCGGCCGGATGCACCGGGCGCACCGTAGCCTTCGTTCTTGCAAGCGCCCGTTCTTGTAAGTGTTCATCTGGCGTGAGCGGAGCCGCTTGACCCCGATATGCTCCAACGCCTTCCGCCCGGTGCGTCGTTCCGGCTAGTGTTCCCCCACAGGCTCGCCAGAGGCCGCACCAGGGGGAACACATGATCCGTCGCCGCACGCTGCTTGCCACCGCCGGGGCGCTTGCCGCGCCTGCGCTGCCGACCTTCGCCATCGTCGAGCGTGCCAATGCGCAGAGCGCCTTCGACTGGAAACAGGCCAAGGGCGTCAGCATTGAGGTGAACTTCGCCAAGTCCCCCCGCGCCGACGTGCTGCAGGCGCACCAGAAGGAGTTCGAGGCGCTGACCGGCATCCGGGTCGGCGCCGAGCAGATACCCGAGCAGCAGCAGCGCCCGAAGGTGGCGATGGAGATGGCGTCGGGCCGGCCGTCATTCGACGTGGTGAACGTCGCCATGCACGTCCAGAAGCGCCTGATCGAGAAGGGGCGCTGGATGGAGGACTTGCGCCCGCTGATTGCCAACCCGGCCCTAACGGCGCCGGACCTCGACATGGACGACTTCAGCGCCGCCACGATACGCGCCGCAACCGGCCCTGACGGGCGCATCAACGTGCTGCCGATGAACCAGGACCTGTTCGTCCTGTTCTACAACAAGGAGCTGCTTGCCCAGGCCGGGGTGGAGGTTCCCAAGACCTATGACGAGCTGATGGCCGCCGCGGTGCGCCTGACGGACAAGGCGAAGGGCGTCTATGGCTTCACCGGCCGCGGCATCAAGAACGCCAACGTGGTGCTTTACGACAACATTCTGCTGGGCTGGGACCAGGAGACGATCTCGGCCGATGGGCGGACGCTGCTGACCGACACGCCCGCCGCCATCGAGGCCGCCACCTGGTATCAGCGCATCATGCGGGAGTGCGCTCCGCCGGGGTCGGTCGGGTTCAACTGGAACGAGTGCCAGACGACGTTCGGCCAGGGCCGGGCGGCGATGTGGTGGGACGGCATCGGGTTCTCCGCGCCGCTGGTGGACGCCACGAAGTCCAGGGTCGTGGGCAAGGTCGGGTTCGCGCCGATCCCGCGCGGGCCGAAGGCGCAGCACTCCGCGACGTTCATTGACGGCATCGGCATCCCCGCCGCCAGCCGCAACAAGACCGCGGCCTGGCTGTATGTGCAGTGGGCGACCAGCAAGGCGATGTTCCCGAACTGGCTGCGCGCCGGGGCCGGCACGCCGCCGCGGGCCAGCTCCTACAAGGACGAGGGGATCGTGAAGGCCAGCGTGTTCCCGCAGGAGTGGTTCGACACGACCTTGACCAGCCTGCGGATCGCCCGCTCCGGACTGCCGGAGATCGTGCCCGTCACCGAGTTCCGCGACACGATCGGCGTGGCGCTGACCAACATCGTCGGCGGCGCCGACCCGGCGGCGGAATTGAAGAAGGCGACCGATGCGTTCCGGCCGGTGCTGGCGAAGGCGAACGAGGCTTAGGGTGGTTCCGGAGGGTCTAGACCCCCGGCGGCAGAACGCCCTCGATTGCGTTGCAGGCCGCGCCCACACCGTCCTCCGCTTGCACGTTGCGGGCGACAAGCTCCGCCCGCGCCGCCATGCGCGTGTCCGCCAGCAACGCGCGCAGCAGTCCGGCGGCGCGCGGCGCGGTGTAGCGCCCGATGGGCAGCGCCGCGGCGATCCCGGCCCGCTGCATGCGTGCGGCGTTGTCGGGCTGGTCGTGCGCGAAGGGCACCACCAGCATCGGCCGTCCCGCCCGCATCGCCTGTCCCGTCGTGCCGGCCCCGCCCTGATGCACCACGGCGCAGGCCCGCGGGAACACCTGGGCGTGGGGCGCATAGGGGATCGCCAGCGCCCAATCCGGCAACGGGTCCGGCAGCCCTTGCCGGTCCGGCCCCGTCAGCAGCAGCGCCCGCCGTCCCAGCGCCGACGCGGCGGCCAGGCTGTCCACATAGAAGCGGCGCGCGGCATGGACGGCGGCTGAGCCGAGCGTGAACACGATGGGCGGCGGTCCCGCCTGCAGGAAGGTCTCGATCCCGCGGGGCAGGGGATGGTCCGGGTCCGTCGCGTCGTAGAAGGCGAATCCGGTCTGCCGGGTCCCGGCGGGCCAATCCCGTTGCGGCCGGGCCAGCAGCGGGGAGAACATCGCCAGGTTCAGCAGCGGCGAGAACCCGTCCGCCCCCAGCGGGTCCGCCCGGTCCGTCAATCCCATCTCCCGCCGCAGCGCCCGCACCGGGCGGCCCCAGTCCCGCGTGACCCGGTGCGCCGCCCAGCGCAGCGGCGCCCCGGCCAGCCGGCCCAGCCCGTGCAGCGGCGCCGCCCATGCGATCTGCGGCGGCAACGGCGGGTCGGTGGCGGAGAACAGGCCCATCGGCTGCAGCACCGCCGAGGCCCAGGGCAGACCCAGCTTGTCCGCCACCAGCGGCAGGCCCAGGGACAGCGGCGTGGACACCAGCAGGTCCATGCCGGGCGCCGCGGCCAGCAGGTCCACCACCTGGTCCCGCACCGCCGGGGCGATCATGGTCTGGAACACGAAGCGCGGGCCGCCGCGCGGGTCCATCGCGCGGGCCATCAGGTCCGGCGCCGGATGCTCAGGCGCCTCCGGCCGCATGTCGGCCCAGGCCAGGCCGGCGCCCTCGACGCGGGCGCGGTGGATGCGGTTGGTGGCGATGGTCACGCCATGGCCGCGCGCCTGCAATCCGAGCGCCACGGCCATGTAGGGGTGCAGGTCGCCCAGCGAGCCGATGGTGGCGATGAGGATGCGTGCCATCCCGCCACAACGCCCTAAGCAGACCTCTGGAGGTCTGCGCACAGATAAAAACCTAAGCAGCCTTGCGCGGCTTGGCACGGCCGAAGGCCATCTGTGTGACAAGCCGCGCAAGGCTGCTTAGAACGGCAGAAGTATGTCCAGCAACTGCTGACCGTAACGGGGCCGCTGCACGTCGGACAACTGGCCGCGCCCGCCATAGGCGATGCGTGCCTCCGCCAGCCGGTCGTGCCGCACGGTGTTGTCGCTGCCGATGTCCTGTGGCCGGATGACGCCGCTGACCTGCAACTCCCTCAATTCGCTGTTGACCCGCACCTCCTGGCGGGCGGCGACGGCCAGGTTGCCGTTGGGCAGGGCCTGGGTGATGACCCCGGCCAGCCGCAAGGTGATGCTCTCGGCCCGGCTGATCGCCCCGGTGCCGGTGGCGTTCCCGGCGCTGGTGGCGGACACGAGCTGGCTGAGGTTGGCGGCACGGGACAGCGCGCGGGGGAGCGCGGATTCAAGGCCGAACAGGTTGGGCAGGCCCATGCTCTCGTTGCCGGTGCGGCCCTCGTTGGTTTTGTTGGTCAGCGCGGCGCTGTCGGTGATGCTGACCAGGATCGTCACGATGTCGCCCACCTGCGCCGCCCGCTGGTCCTTGAAGAAGGCGCGGCTGCCGGTGCGCCATAGGCTGTTGGCCTCCGCGGGCGCGGTCTGCGCGCGGGGCATCGGCATGCTGATGGGACGGTAGGACGGGTCCGCCGTCGGGTCGCTGCTGGGCGTCATGCTCGGGGCGCGGCCGACCTCGGACAGCCGCGTCAGCGTGCCGCAGCCCGGCAGCAGCAGGGCCAGGGCCAGCACGGACAGAGTGCGGCTCATCGTGCGGCCATCCGGTTGGGGGCGGCGACCGGCTGCGACCCCGGCAGCACGCGGGCGCGGCCCGGTCCCGTCACCTCCGCCTCGATCACGACGCGGGACGCCGGGTTCAGCACGCGCACGCGCTCCCCCAGCCCTGCGGGTTCGGTGGCGACGCCGGTGGCCGTCAGTTGGATGCCCGGGCCGTCCAGCGCCAGCAGCATCGGCATTCCCTTCGTCACCAGCACGGGGCGGCCGAGGTCGGCGAGCAGGATCGGCTGGCCCGGCTGCACCGGGCGGCGCAGCGCCTGGCCGACCGCTTCTGCCGTCGTCCGCACCACCTCGCCGCGGGCCAGGGTGGCGCGCAGGCGGGTCCATTGCAGGTCATCGGCCAGCACCACGTCGCCGGGCAGCATCCGGCGGCGGGGCACCGGCAGCTCCACCATCTCCTGCACGCGGCCGGACAGGCGGAGCTGGGTCATCGGCACGCCGTCCGCCGATACGGACAGCAGCGCCGTGAAGCGCCCGGTGCCGCCGTCATACTCCAACTGCGTCACGTCGAGCGCCGGGGTAGCGTCCACCGGCAGCATTGGCGTGGTGAAGCCGGGCATTTCCAGGTCGGCGTCGCGCGTCACCCCGCTGCCGGCCAGCGCGGCGCGCAACGGGGTTAGCACGTCGTCCCGTCCCAGGGTACGGCCGGGCCGGTCCAGCACGGCGCGGTCCGCTGGGCCGGCGGGCCGCCAGTCCACGCCGAACTGCCGGGCGATGGCGCCGAGCTGCGCGGCCTCCACCGTGATGCGGCTGCCGGGCGCCGGTGCCGGGCCAAGCGCCCGGTCCAGCCCGGCGGCGTCGAACAGGTCCGACAGGCGCACGACCGCGCCGGACAGGGTGGTGAAGGGCCGCAGGGTCGCCGCACCGGTGGGCAGGGCGATGCAGGCCAGCGCGAGGGTGATCGCAGCCGCTTTCGCCAGGTTGCCTTTTGCCGAGGCACCGTCGCGGGCCGCTTGCGGCGCGGCGATCCAGGGGCCGCGAGGACCATCGCCCGGCGCTTGCGGCCCCTGGATCGCCGCGCCGCTACGCTCCTCGCAATGACGGCAGGCGCAACGACGGTAGGAGAGTGGGCTGGTTTCATGCGTCATCGTGCTCACCGCAGGTTCGTCAGGGTGGATTGCATCTGGTCGGATGCCGTGATGACACGGCTGTTCATCTCGTAGGCCCGCTGCGCCGTGATGAGGTTGGTGATCTCCGTCACCACGTTGACATTGCTGCTTTCGACGAAGCCCTGCATGACGCTGCCGAAGCCGGGGCTGCCGGGCACGCCCGTCACCGGGGCGCCCGATGCGGCGCTGGCGACCAGCAGGTTGTCGCCCTGCGCGTCCAGCCCGGCGTCGTTGGGGAACGTCGCCAACTGCACCGTTCCCACAGTCTGCGGCGCCGTCGTGCCGTCTATCTTGACCTGCACCTCGCCGGTGGCGTTGATCGTCACGTCGCGGGCGTTGGTCGGGATGGTGATGCCGGGCGCGACCGGGTAGCCGTCCGACGTGACGATCTGCCCCTCCGGCGACAGGCTGAAGGTGCCGTCGCGGGTATAGGCCGTCTCGCCGCTCGGCAGCGTCACTTGGAAGTGCCCGTTGCCCTTGATCGCCAGGTCCAGGCTGTTGCTGGTCTGCTGCAGGTTGCCCTGCTCGCCGATGCGGTAGATCGCCGCCGTTTTCACCCCTAGCCCCACCTGCGCCCCGGACGGCACGACGGTGCCGTTGTCCGAGCTGTTGGAGCCGACGCGGCGCAGGTTCTGGTAGATCAGGTCCTGGAACTCCGCCCGGCGGCGCTTGAAGCCGGTCGTGGTCATGTTGGCGATGTTGTTGCTGATGACCTCCACGTTGGTCTGCTGCGCCTGCATCCCGGTGCCGGCGATGTCGAGCGAGCGCATCGGCTAGGCACCCCGCCGGGTGATCTTGTCCATGGCGCCCTGCATCCGGTCGGCCTCCGCCTGCACGAACTGGCTGGTGAACTGGAACTGCCGCAGGTCGGCCATCATGCGGGTCATCTCCATCACCGGCTGCACGTTGCTGTCCTCGACCGCGCCCTGGATCAATCGGGGCTGAGCGACCGGGCTGGTCGGGCCGTCGGCGCGGAGCGTCCGCCCGCCCTCCAGCGTCATGCGGTTGGGGTCGTCCGGCTGCACCACGCCGACCTGGCCCAGCCGACCGTTCTGGCTGCTGATGGTGCCGTCCGCGGTGATGGTGATGCTGGTGTCGGCAGGGGACAGCCGCACCGGCTGGCCCACGCGGTCCAGCAGGGCGTTGCCGTCGGCATCGCCGAGCCGCCCGTCCGGCATCGGCGCGAACCGCCCGGCGCGCGTCAGCCGCGGCCCGCGCGGCGTGTCCACCGTGAAGTAGCCGTCGCCGCCCAAAGCGAGGTCCAGCGGGTTGCCGGTGTGCTGCACCGGCCCGGCCTGCCGGTCGCGGTAGGTCGCGCGGTCCTGCATGAAGGCCACCGTGCCGCCGCCGCGCGGCGAGTCCGTCCCGGACTGCTTGCTGAGCCAGTCGCTGAACACCACGCGCTCCGCCTTGAAGCCGGGCGTGCTGGCGTTGGCCAGGTTGGTCGCCGTCACGTCCAGCGCGCGCTGCTGCGCGACGAGACGGGACAGGGCGACGTTGGTGGTGAGTTCCATGCTGGTCTCCAGGGGTCTGCCGGCGGGTCTGCCAATAGGTCTGCCAGCATCAGCGCAAGGCGCGTGCCAACGCTGGACGCCCGGCGCATGGGCGTTTCCTGCCGTCGCGGGACGCCCACCCGGCTAAAAATGCCGGGTCGTATCCGCCGAGAACCATTGCTTAACCATTGCTGCGGCAAGGTGCGGGCAGCAACGGGATGCAGCGCATGACAGCGGCAACGGCGGACGGCATGGCGGATGCGGCGACGGGCGGCGCGGCGGGCAGCCCGGCCAAGGGCGGCAAGCGCAAGCTGCTGCTCATCGCCGTGTCGGTCCTGCTGCTGGGCGGCGGGGCGGGCGCATGGTTCTCCGGCGTGCTGCCGCGGCTGCTGGGCCACGGCGAGGCGGCGCACGCGGAGCACGGCGCACCGGCCGGGGAGAAGGGCGACGACAAGGCCGAGGCCGCGAAGGCGCCGACCTTCATGGACCTGCCCGACATGGTGGCCAACCTGAACGCCGGCCGCCGCCCCGCCTTCATCAAGCTGAAGGCCAAGTTCGAGCTGGCGAAGCCGGAGGACGCCGTTGCGCTGCAAGCTGCCATGCCGCGCATCGTGGACCTGTTCCAGTCCTACCTGCGCGAGATGCGGCCGGAGGAGCTGCGCGGCACCGCCGGCACCTACCGCCTGCGGGAGGAGCTGATCGCCCGCACCAACATCGCCGTCCACCCGGCGCGCGTGCTGAACGTCTTGTTCACGGAAATGCTGGTCCAATAGCGGCGGCAACAACGGAGGTCCCAGGATGGGAACGGTGGATTGGGTGCTGGAAGTGTTGCTGATCGGCCTGCTGGCGCTGACCTTGCTGCATGCGTTGCGGCTGGAGCGGGCGCTGGCCGTGCTGCGGCGGGACCGGGGGGCGCTGGGCGACGCCGTGGCCGGGTTCGACCAGAGCGCGCGGGCGGCGGAGCAGGGCATCGGCAAGCTGAACAGCCTGACCGGGGAGGCGGCGAAGCAGGTGTCGCGCAAGATCGAGCAGGCGTCCGCCCTCAAGGACGACCTGACCTTCCTGGCGGAGCGGGGCGCGCACCTGGCCGACCGGCTGGAGGCCGCCGTGCGCGCCGGCCGCGCGATGGAGGGGATGCGCGCGGCCCCGTCCGGGACCGACGCCGCGCCGCGCCCGCGCAGCACCGCCGAACGGGACTTGCTGCAGGCGCTGCGGGGCACGCGATGAGCCGCCGCTGGCTGCCTTCGGTGCCGTCCCTCTTGGGGCGTCCGGCATGGCTGACTGTGTTCCGGCCGCTGCCGCTTTCCTGCGCGGTCATGGCTTTGCTGCTGGTCGTCAAGACCAAGGATGTGGTCCACGTCCTGGGCGGTGCCCCGGCGGCGCTGCTGAGCGCCGGCCGCGCCGTGCTGCCCTCCGCGGAGGCCGCCGCACATGGCGCAGCCCCTGCGCCCGCCAAGCCAGCCGCCCCTGCTGCCGCACCTGCTGCCGCTGTCGTGGCGGCGGTCCCGCCTGCGCCGCAGGAGCCGCCGGTCAGCGAGAGCGAGCGTGCCCTGCTGCTGGACCTGCGCGCCCGACGCGGGCAGATCGAGGCGCGGGAGCAGGCCCTTGCCGCCCGCGACGCCGTGCTGGCCGCCGCCGAGAAGCGGATCGGCGAGCGCGTCGAGCAGTTGCAGGCCCTGCAGGCCCGGCTGGAGGCGATGGACGGCGCGCGGCGCGAGCGGGACGACGCGAACTGGCGCGGCCTGGTCAAGACCTATGAGATCATGCGCCCGCGCGACGCCGCGGCGATCCTGAACGAGCTGGAGATGCCGGTGCTGCTGCAGGTGCTCGACCGCATGAAGGAGGGCAGGGCCGCGGTCCTGCTGGCCGCCATGCTGCCCGATCGCGCCCGCACCGCCACCGCGCAGTTGGCGGCGATGCGGACCCGTGCGGTGGCGCCGCCGGTCCTGCCGTCCGCCGCCGTGCCGGCCGGGGCGGCTGCTCCCGCTGTTCCGGCGGCGCCGGGGGTCCCGGGATGACCGGCCCCTTGCATGCCGCCGCGGTCGCTGCCGTCGTGGCTGCCATTCTAGCGGCCGGGCCAGGGGCTGCCCTGGCCCAGAATGCCGGCGCCATGCACACGGGCGACCATCCCGGTTTTGGCCGCGTCGTGTTCGAGTTCAACGAGCCGACCAAGTTCAACCTCGCCGTGAGCGGGGACCGGGTGATCGTGGTGTTCGAGGGGGCGCCCGTCGTCAGCAGCCCGGGCGCACCGCCGCGCAACGTACGCAACATACAGGGCGGGCAGGGCGCGGCCACGCTGCTGCTCGTGCCCGGCGCCCGGGCACGTCCGGCGGCGATGGGCAACCGGGTGGTGGTTGACGTGCTGGACCCGCCGCGGGCGCCGCGGGCGCGGGCTGGCCGTGCCGTCCCGTTCCGTCCTGCGCCCGCCGGCGGCGCGGCGACGACGCCGCACGCCGCGCCTGCGTTGCCGGTGGCGCGCGTTGCGCTGCCTGACCTGCCGTCCGCCCGTGCCGTCCCGGCCTTGATGGCGGAAGCTGCGCCCAAGGCAGTGCAGACCCCGGGCCAGGACGCCGCGGCGATGGCAGTCCCGGAGCGCCTCTCCGCCGCAGGTCAGCCCGCTACGGGCACGGCGACCCCAGCCCCGCCGCTGGACAGCCCTGGACACATGGCCCAGGCGCCGGAAGCAGCGGGATCGGCGCCCGTGGCGACGGCAGCGCAACCAGCCGGCGCACCGGACGGCGCTGCCGCGCCAGGGCTGCCGCCCGTGCCGGCCCAGCCGGCGTCCACCCTCCGGGTTTCCATGTTGACCTCCATGCTGATCCCCGTTGAAGCCGGCATCGGTGCCGCAGCCTTGCGCCGGGGCGATATGGTCCTGATCGTGTTCGATGGTCCGGCCGAGGTGGATGAGGCCCGGCTGCGGCGCCTGGCCGGCTTTGCCGGCGCAACCGTGCAAGCCGGCCTGGCCGCAACGGTCCTGCAAGTGCCGCTGCCGTCTGGCGCCATCGTCCTGACGCGGGAGGTTCGGGGCTGGCGGATCGGCCCGGCCCACGCAGCGGGTCCAGCAATCGCAGATGCTCTCGTCGCCGTGCCGGTGCCGGTGTCGGTGCCGGTGCCGGTGCCGGTGCCGGTGGCGCAGGCCGGTGCCAATGTCATGTTCAAGCTGCTGCAACCGGGTCGCGTGGTCGCCATCACCGATCCTGCCACGGGCGGGGCGCTGCTGGTCGGCACCGCCAACCCGGCGGCCGGGCCTGCCGCCGGGCTGCCGGCCGGCGTCACCGCGCCGGGCGCTGCCATCCTGCCGACCTGGGCGGGCGTCGCGGTCGAGCCGTTCTCGGACGACGTGGCGCTGCGCGCCACGACGGGCGGGTTCCTGCTGGCAGCGGCCGGTGCGTCGGAGGTCGGGGCGTCGGCGGTCGGGGCGGCGCCTGCGGTTGCGCTGACCCGCCGGTTCGATTTCCCCGACCAGCCGGTTCCGGCGCTGATGGAGCGGCTGCGCGCCGCAACGGCTGCCGCGGCGTCGGCTGCGCCGCGTGCGCGCACACCGGGCCGCGTGGCCGTGGCGCAGGCGATGCTGGCGCTTGGGCTGGCGGCAGAGGCGCAGTCGGTTCTGTCGCTGGTCGCCACGGACGACCCTGCGCCTCCGCCGGACGTTGCGGGACTGGCCGCCATCGCCGGGCTGCTGGCAGGGCGCGTGGATGCTGCTGGGGGCCTGGATGCCGCGGCGCTGGACGGTTCGGACGAGGTCGCACTGTGGCGCGGCGTGCGCGACGCCATGCTGGGCCGCTCGGAGCAGACCGCGCGGGTGCTGCCGGGGCTGATGCCGCTGGCGCTCGCCTATCCGGCCCCGTTGCGGGACCGCGTGCTGCCCATCGTCGCGGAAACCGCCGTGCTGGCCGATCATGCCGGGGGAGCGTCGCTGCCTGACCTGCCGCGTCTCGGCTTCGCCCGCGCGTTGCAGTTGGAGCGGCGCGGGCGGACCGAGGAGGCGCTTGCGGCCTATGACCTGCTGGCAGCCGGGCAGGACCAGCTTGACCAAGTGCGCGCCGGCGCCAACGCGATAGAGCTGCGGCTTGCGACCGGGCGCATCGCCCCCGCCCAGGCTGCCGCGGCGATGGCCCGGCTCGTGGCGACCTGGCGCGGCGATGCCCGGGAGGCCGCGACGCGGATGCGCGCGGCGGAGCTGCACGGCAAGGCCGGCGAGTGGCGTCCCGCGCTGGATTTGCTGCGGGAGACGGCGGCGTTGTTCCCGGACGCGCAGCCGGCCATACGCGCCCGCATGGCCAAGGTGTTCGGCGCGTTCCTGGCTGGCGCAGATGCCGTGCCGGCGCTGGATGTGATCACGCTTGCGGCCGATTATGCAGATTGCGTGCCGGCCGGCGCGGACCTGGCCGGCCTGCTGACGGACAAGCTGCTGGACCTGGACCTGCCCGCCCGCGCCCGTGCCGTGCTGGAACCGCGCATGGCGTCATCGCCGCCGGGTGCGGTGCGGTCTGGGCTGGGGCACCGGCTGGCGGCGCTGCAGCTTGAGGCCGGGGACGCCGATGCCGCCGGGCGCACTCTTGCCGCGACCGATGCCGCCGGACTGCCCGAACGGCTCGCGGCCGAGCGGACGCTGTTGTGCGCCAAGGTCCGTGCGGCCCGCGGCGATCCGGCCGGCGCTGCCGCGGACCTCGCGGTGGCCAGGACCTTGGCTGCGGCCGACCTGCGCGCCCGGCTGCTGGAGCAGGCCGGGGACTGGCGCGGCGCCCTCGCGGCGCTGGACGACCTTGCAGGCCGCCTGGTCCCGCTGGATGGCCCGGTGCCTGACGGCCTGACCGAGCTGGTGCTGCGCCAGGCCAGCGCCGCCGTCCAGGTTGGCGACAGCGGCGCGTTGCGCGTGCTGGGCCAGCGGTATGCCGCACGCCTGACCGGCCCGCGCGCCGACCTGTTCCGGCTGTTGACGGCCGCCCCGGTCGGCGGCGTCGGCGACCTGGCGCGAACCGGGCGGGAAATCGCCTTTGCCCGCGCCGCGACGGGAAGCGCGCGCTGAAGAACGTTATCGTTCAGCAACGCTGGGCCGCCACTCGATACGCGCACGACTCGCAGGGCCAAATTCACTTGCTTTGTCGAAGCCTTGGCCCTAAATCGTCGGCCCTTGGCCCTAGGGTGCGATCCCGCACAACAGGCCATCTGCTGGTTTGGGGGTACGTGATGAACGCACTTGCTCAACTGGGGATGGTCTCGGAACTTCCGAGCGAAAACCAGACGACAACTGCAAACTTTCCTTCCTTTGAGGGCGAGGACCGGAAAGATTACTTTGTGGAGAGGGACGGCATGAGGTTTGCCGGCACCCATCTCCTGGTTGATCTGTGGGGAGCGACCAACTTGGCCGATCCCGCACTGATTGACGCGGCATTGCGTGACGCGGCGATCCGTGCCGGGGCGACGATACTGCATAGCCACTTCCACCACTTCACGCCCAATGGCGGCGTGTCGGGCGTGGTCGTGCTGGCTGAGAGCCACATCTCCATCCACACATGGCCGGAGCGCAACTTCGCTGCGGTTGACATCTTCATGTGCGGCGCCTGCGACCCGCATGATGCCGTGCCGGTCCTGCGCGACGCGTTTCATCCGGAGCGCGTCGTGCTGGACGAGCAGCGGCGCGGGCGCGTCTCCTAGCAACACTTGGCCGCAGCGCCGCCCAGCCTTGGCCACCCAGCCAGGGACAGGCGGCGCTGTGCGCTCGTTGCGTGGTGCCAGGCAGCGAAACCTTGACCTGGGGGTGGCTGCAGCCGCCATGGGGCAGAGAAGCGCAGCGCCTTCCGTCAAGGACGGCAGGGACAGTGCTTGCGGTCCCCTATACCGCGCCGAAGCCGGCTTGCAACGACGGAAGCGGTCAGGGCAAAAGGCCGTTGGTATTGCGCCTTGCGCCGGAAATCCTTTGCTCCGACCGCTGCCATCATTGCGAGGAGTGCAGCGACGCGGGGTGAAAGGGCGCCCAGGAGAGCAGGTGCCGTTCCTGAGTTGCCGCGCCGCAAGGGCGACTCGCAATGACGGTGCGCCTGCAAATAGGTCGGAGCGGATGCCCGCTGGCAAGAGACCATGTGGCGACAGTCCCGGCCTGCCTGCGGCAATGGACGCCGCGGGGTGGGAAGGCATGGCGCCATCGGCCAGCGGTGCAGGCCAGGGCGTGATGGGAGATGCCGCGCTTTCATACCGGCTTGCATAGATCCTGACTTGGTTTGGGGGCGACATTCTCAGGGCCTAGTGACACCTCCTGGGCAGGTCAGGTCTTATGCGGGCCGGTATCACATCTTGCAGACGGCTGAGCGCTGAACGGCCGGAGTTCTCGCCGGCTGGCTTGAGGGGGCGGCATGGACAAGTGGCTCAACGAGACGCTATATCCCGATTGGGGCCAGCGGTTCCGCGTCGTGCGCGAGCTGGCGCGGGTGCGAAGCGGCTACCAGGACATCCAGGTGATCGAAACGGCGTCGCATGGCCGCGTGCTGGTGCTGGACGGCGCCGTGCAGATCACCGAGGCCGACGAGTTCGTCTATCAGGAGATGCTGGCCCACGTCCCGCTGCTGGCGCACGGCGCGGCGCGGCGGGTGCTCATCATCGGCGCCGGGGACGGCGGCGTGCTGCGCCGCGTCCTGCAGCACGGCACGGTGGAGCAGGCCGTGATGGTGGAGATTGACGGCGAGGTCATCCGCCTGTCCCGCGAACACCTGCCCGGCATCGGCGGCGGCGCCTGGACCGACCCGCGCGCACGGGTCATCGTCGGGGACGGCATCGCCCATGCCGCCGAAGCCGCGGCGGGGTCCTACGACGTCATCATCGTGGACAGCACCGATCCCGTCGGCGTCGGCGAGGCCCTGTTCACCGACGCCTTCTATGCCGACTGCGCCCGGGTGCTGTCCCCGGCCGGCCTGATCGTGAACCAGTGCGGCGTGCCGTTCATGCAGCCGGAGGAGCTGCGGAACACCAGCCTGCGCCGTGCCCGCGCCTTCCCGCACGTTTCCGCCTACGTCGCTGCCGTCCCAACCTATGTCGGTGGGCTGATGACGCTCGGCATCGCCGCAAAGGCGCCCGGCCTGGACCGGGTGCCGGCGGAGGTGATCCGCAGCCGGGCCGCGGCGGCCGGCATCCTGGGCCAGACCCGGTATTGGACGCCAGACATCCATGCCGGCGCGTTCAACTTGCCGCCCTACATCGCCGAGCTGCTGCCCTGACGCCAGCAGCCGTTGGTGCCGCGCCTACTGCCGGCCGCGCTCATCCTTATCGGGCGCCTGCTCGTGCAGGCTGCCGCCCGGCTCCAGCGTCTCGGCGCCGGAGCGGGTGCCGCCGAACTCGTCGGCGCCCTTGGCGTCCTCGGCACCGGGCTTCTTGTGGTTGCCGGTGTTCTGTTCGTCGTCGGTGTGCTTGATCGTCTCTTCGGTGTGGGGCTGCTTCATGGTGGCGCTCCTGTTGGCTGCGCCATGCCAACGCGCCGCCGCCGCCAGGTTTCCAACCCTCACGGCAGCACGAAGCCCTGCACCAGGCTGCCCGACACCAGGCGCCAGCCATCGGCCAGCACGAAGAAGATCAGCTTGAACGGCAGCGACACCGCGTTGGGCGGCATCATCATCATCCCCAGGCTCATCAGCACGCTGCCAACCACGAGGTCTATGACCAGGAACGGAAGGTAGAGCAGGAAGCCCATCTCGAACGCCCGGCGCAGCTCCCCGACCATGAACGCCGGCACCAATGCTCGCCAGCCCGCGGCGTCCGGGGTCGCGGGGGCCGGCATGTTGGCGAGGTCCAGGAACAGCTGCAGGTCGGCGCCCCGGACGTTGGCGGCCATGAAGCGGTGGAACGGCTCTGCCGCCAGGCGCAGCCCCTCGATCTCGCCGACGGTGCCCTGCGTCATCGGTTGCAAGCCGGCGGTCCAGGACTGGTCCATGGCCGGCTGCATGACGAAGAACGTCAGGAACAGCGCCAGGCCGATCAGCACGGTGTTGGGCGGCGTGCCCTGGGCGCCGATGGCGCTCCGCAGCAGGGACAGCACGATGATGATGCGGGTGAAGGCGGTGCCCATCACCAGCAGGCTGGGCGCCAGGGACAGCAGCGTGACCAAGGCCGTCAGTTGCACCAGGCGCCCGGTCGCGCCGGCCTGCCCGGCGGCGCCAAGGTCTATGCTGACCGACTGCGCCCGCGCCAGGTCCGGCAGCAGCAGCGCCAGGCCGAACAGCATCCCATAGGCCAGCAGCAGCCAGCGCCGGGCCGTCATGCCCCGGCCTCCCGCGCCGGCAGCCAGGCAACGACCACGTCCGCGCCGCCGCCGGTCAGCAGCAGCAGGTCGCGCCCGTCGCAGGTGACGAGTTGCAGGCGGCGGGTCCGGTCCAGCGCCAGCGCCTCCCGTAGTTGCAGGCGGCGCCCGCCGCCGGGCCGCGCCAGCCCGGCGGCGCGGACGCCGCGAGCGCCGAGCCAGACCAGGCCGAGGACAACGGCCAGGGCGCCGAATGCCGTCAGGGCTTGCAGGGGTTCCATGTCGGGGCCTTTTGCCGGGGTTGGGTCATGCCGGGGCTTTTGCCCGCAGCGTCGTGCTGAGCAGGTCCAGCTCGGCCAGGACGACGGCCAGCGCCGGGCGGGCCAGGCGCCCCTGGTCCGGCGGCAGGTCCAGCGTCTTGGCGCATAGCAGGCCCATGGCCTGGTCCAGCCCGGCCAGGTCCACCGGGCGTCCGGACCCGGCCAGGGCGCGGGCGATGGCTATGGTGCGCTGCACCCGCTCCGCCAGTGCCCGCTGCACGGCGGCGGGGTCGTGGAGCGGCGCCGGCCAGGGTTCGGGGATGTTCTGCACGCCGGCAGCCTGGCATGGACTGGTTACCAACTCGTTTAGCCCGGCTCGATCTGCCGCGTCCGTTTCGCCCCGGTTGTCTCGCCCCGGTTGTCTCGCCCCGGTTGGTTCGGCCCGCTCATGCCAACGGCCATCCGCTCCGACCCTTATCGTCATTGCGAGCCGCGCTTGCGGCGCGGCGACCCAGGGGCGGCAGGGACAGCGCTTGCGGCCCCCCATGCCGCGCCGAAGCCGGTTCGCAACGACGGAAGCGGTCAAAGCAGATAGCCGTTGGTATTGTTAGAGTGATCCACACCGCCCGTTAACCAGTCGGTGCGACCCTGTTCCCGTGCGGCACCCGGTTGCCGAATGGAGGCGTCGGATGGATGCAGCGGTGGTGGACCCGACCGGTATCGGCCTGTTCCAGATGGCGGAGCGGCGCTTGGCCTGGGCGGGGCAGCGGCAGGCGGTGCTGGCGCAGAACGTCGCCAACGCCAACACGCCGGGCTACCAGCCGCGCGACGTGGCGCCGTTCGCGGCGGTGCTCGGAAGTGTGGCGCCCGGCCTGGCGGCGACGGACCCCGGCCACATGCAGCCGGCCGTGGGCGCCGCCGGCCTGCGGCACGCACGTCCGCGGGAGCGTGCGCCGGACGGCAACGCGGTGTCGCTGGAGGACCAGTTGGTGAAGGTCGCGGACACCTCCAGCAGCAGCAGTTCTAAGTCGGCTACGGACGGTGAGATCATCACCTGGCGACCTGGGCTTCGATGTCGGGTGGGGGTTTCGAGTCGATCAGGGTTTGCATGAGGGTGGCCCAGTCTGGGAAGACC
>JAABUK010001500.1_pt1 | contig 44046 bp, 42 predicted proteins | sample 5559141 | NCBI WGS metagenome assembly JAABUK01 (sample SAMN10711869, study PRJNA513367) | rock metagenome | isolation source: Antarctica rocks | place: Antarctica: Victoria Land, Pudding Butte nord | collected 2016-01-03 | reverse complement strand
AGCACGAACTCGAGAAGAACTGGAGCGAGCTTTGATTGCCGCACTCAAACTCGTCACGGCTGATGACTGCGCCGGATGGTTCAGTCATTGTGGTTATCAGGTCGCATCCAATTGAAAGTCGCTATAGTAGAATTTTCTTGCGATGGAAAATCAACTAATTGACATCTACCTGTCTGTCAAATCTACGATACTTCTTCGGACACTTGTTTTCAACGCTGGAGTAATAACTCCGAGCCTGATTTCACTGACCAAGAGCTAATTACAATCTGGTTCTTTGCTCACTTACAGGGCAGTAGTGTTGCAGCAATCACATTTCCAGTATAATCCCAATCTCAGATCTTCCATTAATCTCCGAGAATAATAATCATGAAGCAGAACAAATCCTCGTTCAAGTGGCGTCACTTCGAGCCAACCATTATTCTCTTGTGCGTCAGATGGTACTGTCGCTATCAACTTTCTTACCGCGATATTGAAGAGTTGATGCGAGAGCGCGGACTCGAGGTAGATCACTCGACTGTTTTTAGATGGGTTCAGAGATATGCGCCTGAAATCAATAAACGCATCCGACAACATTTGAAGATGAGCGGCACGTCATATCGAATAGATGAGACGTATATTAAAGTTGGAATGCAATGCAAGTATCTCTATCGGGCTGTAGATAAGCAAGGTAATACGATTGAATTCATGCTCAGTGCAAAACGAGACATTTCAGCAGCAAAACGCTTCTTTCGGAAGATGATGCGAGCCGATCATCGAAGATTGCCATTATCGATCTCAGTAGATAAGAATGCTGCTTACCCGGAAGCTTTCACTTCATCTCAAGATGAAAAGGTTCTTCCGCATGATTGTAAATTGCGGCGCGTAAAATATCTTAACAATGTGATTGAGCAGGACCACCGATTCATCAAGAAGAAGGTGCGAGCATCACAGTGCTTCAAGAGCTTTCATACAGCGGAGAGAACTCTCGAAGGCGTTGAAGCGATGCCCATGATGAGGAAGGGTCAGGTCAAAAGATTAGCAGGAAGCGATGCGATGGGTCAGGCGAAGTTTGTCGCTTCGCTGTTTAAGATTGCTGCCTGAGCGTAATGCACTGGAAGAACTTTCGTGCTCGAAAATAATCTTTGCAACGCAACCCCATCCGCTAGGTGAACAGTACTGCTGATGCCGCCATGCGCTTTCTGCATATGGCGGCATCAGTGATAAGCAGGTTTCATTCGATTTTAAGGTTAATGCTCTCTTGCTAGCTCACACTCGGCGCTCTCTTGGGCGGAACGCCAAGATTAAGTCGGCGGCGTACTGGGCGGCACTGGCCGCCGTCACGATCATGCACGCGTCACCTTTCACCGACTCAAGCAAGCCTCTCAAGTACGCGGCTGAACCGTCACTAAAGGTTAAGCCATACGCGCAGGTCAGCAACCGTGCTTTGTTTATCGATCTGAATCGATTGCCCACTGAACCGCTTGAACTTGAAGAAATATTCTTCGTTGAAGGTCTCGCGTTGGTCAAACAACAAACTGATTGCCACCCGCTCGCCTAGTTTCAGCGATTCTGTATGGTCTGACCGCCAGTGCATTCCGGCGAAGTTGCGCCCCAAAGAGATGTTCGACGCCAGCTTATTGATTTCTCCGCCAACTGTAATTCGATTGCGATCAGCACCTGTATAAGCTACAAGTGCCGTGCCTGCTCGGTTGGGCACAACCGGACTCGCAAGGCACTGCTCTTCCGGGAAGAATGCTTTGAGGATTGTTGCGCACGCGCCCGCTACGGTGGCATGTCCGGCGCCGTAGGAGGGATGAATCGGCGAGCCTTCCGCAAACGTGCTCTGGGTCATGACCTGTGGGACTTATATGGATGATTTCGTTTGAAATTCTCTGTTACCTTTTTACCAGTTCAGGTCCGAGATAAAGGCGCATCTGTTTGCCGCCGGCGGCGCGCTTGAGTGCGCGCGGCGGCGATGGTTCACCTTCGACCGGATCGCGCAGCCATAAGGGATCGAACAGTGCAGGCTGTGGTGATATGAACGGATGAATCTGTGGCTGTGGATGACTGATGCTTTTGGGTCGCAAGTGCGTGTTATCCCACCGGCAGCGATACTCTGTGAGCAGTTGTTCCCGATACTCGGCGCGCAAGCGTCCGTTCCAGTAAGTCATTTGCACCGAAGTGTTGGGCAAGCCTTCTTCAACATAGATTTTCCATCGGTTGACGCGCACGAAGCCGCGACGGTCGGTCTTGCGCTGCCACGCCATGCGACTAAAGGCACGATGCAAAGTAGCGGCATCAACGGCGTGCCCTGTCGCCTGACCTAAGACTTCCAGCGGCGCGCGTTTTTGATCGTTGCGCTTTGTGTGCGCGAAGTGTTGAAGGCGATTATGATCGCGGATCAACTCGTGATGGAACAAGGCGGCTTCATCAACACTCTGGCATCTCGCCCAATGATATTCGCCCATCCGGGCTTGGATGCCGAACTGACTTTCTACAAGGTTCTGCCACGGGTGTCCTTTTTCATACATCTGGTGATTGATGAGCAGTCTGCGGTTGACTCCTTTGAAAGCGCGGCTATCGAAGACTTTGCCGTGATCGGAGATAACTTCGTCCCAGCAGCCCCATTGCGCGAGCGCGAAGTAATAGAGCCGGAGGATCACACCTAAGTCTTGGCGGCGCGTCAGCGAGCCAGCCAAGATGGTGCGCGAGAAGCCTTCGAGCAGAAGAGTTGAATAAAGCTGAGTGCCATCAGGCTTGGCATCCAGATAACGAATATCAATGTAGGCGTGTTCAAACGGATAACGACTTTCGGGCGGCCCTTCGCGCGCATCGCGGATCACGACATTCGTCGGGCGACGAGGCGCGAGATGCAGGCGGCGGTTCAGGTGCATGATGCGCTTGACCGTACTCTCGCTCAACTCGATACCATAGTGGAGGCGCAGCAACCCTTGAATGCGGAACCATCCGGCATAGCCATACTTCTGCTGGAGTTGAAGCGTGGCATGAATGCTGCCGAAGTTAACCTTGCGCGCCGGACGATGCGGCGCGCTCGAGATGTCAAAGAGCCAGCTTTGCATCGCTGCCGCAGACTTTTGTTCCTGTCGTGCGACTTCGCCGCGCCACCGCTTGAGCCAGCGGGCGACCGTCTTTTTGTTGCAGGCGAGAAGAGTTGCAATGGTGCGGTCGCTGAAGCCTTGAACATGAAGGCGAACTATCTCAAGGCGGCGCGTGTGAATGTCTGCCGGAACAGGATAGTTGATGCGGCCATGAAACTCTTTATGTTGCCAGAAAAAGAAACGCTCCAGCAGAAACTTGACCGTCTGATGATGCATTGGATGCTCGGTGGCAGCACCGATGGCGCGGGCTAACTCACGATCAGAGGCACGCGGGGCGCAGCACTTGAAGTAGAGCAAAGTGACGATGACACGTTCCGGCATATAGGGTTCGCGCGAGAACTCCGTGGCAGGAAACAGTGCTGGCATTCCGCGTTGACGGAAGTCACGGAGCCACCGTGTGACCTTTTGATAAGAAAGGTTCAAGTAACGGGCTTGTTCAATGGCCGAGAGCTTCCCAGCCAAACATGGAGCGATGGCATGGTAGCGCGCTTGAGTCTGATCTGTAATAGGAACTTCATCAAAGCAGCGGGCGAGTTGAGTGGTCATTCAGCAATCTCCCGGAGAAAAATGGGGCAAGACTACTGGAATGAAAACTTTAATGGAACGGAAAATGTGAGAAAGGCGCCAAAAGAGCCGATGAAAAAGGCGTCAGATATGTTCAAACGAAATCATCCATATAAGTCCCACAGGTCATGACCCAGAGCATGATCCAGGTTCTCCCGCCCGTGGTCGTAACGCATCACCGTCTTCGGATCGCGATGACCTGACATCATCTGCACCTGCCGGTACGTCAATCCTTGATCCAAAGCTTTAGTAATCGCCGTTCGTCTCAAGTCGTGCGGCGAGAGTTTGCCGATGCCGCCGTAACTGGCCCATCTTGAGACAATATTGGGTATTTCCCAACAAGAGTCACTTTTGTTTCATAGGATTTCCGGCAAAGACATCTGCTCCACAGATTTAGCTTGATTTTTCACCTCCCATTTTTTGCCCTGTAAGAAGCCCACAATTTTAGGAAGGTCCAACCCGACGGAATCTTGCAGCTTGTCGTCGGAGAAATCGTACTCGCCATGCAGGTTGATGTGCTGCCAACTGACGACTGAACCGTGCTTGATTGACTCCACGAGATCGGTTCTTCTGTCTTCTGTTTTTGCTTCACCGAGCAGTTGTGAGAGGTAGAGGTAGTTCCAGCAGATGATTGCGTTCTTGATGAGGCGGCGGCAGAGATCGAACGCGATCTGATCTCGCAACGCACGACGGAGGCTCTGCGCTACAAGAAGGCGCAAGGCATTAAACTCGGCAGACCGAAGGGGGCGGGTAAGAGTAAGCTCGATGCTTTCCGCCCTGAGATCGAAAGCCTGCTGGCGAACGGTTCGACGCAGAAGTTCATTGCCGGGCGGTACAAGACGACTGAAGCCAATCTGCACAACTGGCTCAAGAAGCACGGGCTAAAACTCGCCATAGCGCGCTCCAGCCCTTAATTCCTATGAAACAAAAGTGACTCTTGTTGGGAAATACCCAATGTGCCCCTGTCTCCATCATGCTTCAAACGCTTTAGTAGGGGGCGAGAGTGCGTTGCTAATAAATTTGAACCAATAATCATGCGGCCTCCGAAGGCCAGCAACGCGCTATTACCCCACTACCTAGTCTTGGCGTTTCTTTCCCTTCCTTGCTCATTCATTAACCTGTATCAAAGCAGCGTGCACGCCGCTCAGATGAATCTTTGTCCGGCTTGCAGCAATAGATATTCCGCGATCACGAGCATGACGAAGCCGAACGCTTTCTTGACTCGCACCATCCACTGGCCCGAACGCGGCATCGCCGCCAACGCCCCGCTGAATGTGCCGAGCGCGATCATGATCGCCCCCATCCCGAAGGCGAACACGAACAGCACCGATGTGCCGAAGAAGATGTTACCTTTCGTGCCCACATAAGCGAGCGCCGCGCCGAGCGCCGGAGCCGTGCATGGCCCGACGACAAGGCCCGAAGCCGCGCCGACGAGCAGCGCCGACACGTAGCCTTTGCCTTTCCGCTCCGGGTTCCAGTTCGACAGAAACTGCGGTGCCGGCAGTTGAAAGACATCAAGCATCGAGAGTGCCAACACGAGAATGATGTTGCTGACGACGATGTAGGTCCAAGGGCTTGACGCCCAGATGCCGAAGAGCGTGCCGGTCAATGAGGCGAACGCGCCGAGCGCCGCGTACACAATCGCCATCCCGGTGACGAACAGCACTGAAAGGGTGAACCCGCGCGTGCTGATGCGTCCGCTCTGCTGACCGGAGTCTTGCGCGGCGGCGGCAGTCTGCCCGCCGATGAAGCCGAGTTGGATCGGTATGATGGGGTAAACGCAGGGCGTGAAGCTGATCAGTAGTCCCGCGACGAAGGCCGCCGGGTAGACAAGCAGCGAGCCGGACAATAGGTATTCCTGAAGATTGCTTGTCAGTCCACTCATAATCTGTTACCGGATCAATCTTCTTTCAACAGTGTTCGTGAGGAGCAAGGAGCGCGCCCTTCAACCGCACCTGCGAGTGCGTGCGGTTGGTCTCCCCAAAGTTGGCGCGCTCCCGCTCCGTTCGGATGAGCTTGGGCGTGAAACGCTTTAGCTCCTGTTGCCCGCCTGCGCTGTCGCCCCGTCGAACGCCCTCACGTAAGCGTCGCGGTCGAAGTTCTTCGCCGTGTGATAGAGAATCTTGTGCGTCGGGCTGAGCACGATCACGGTCGAAGTATTCTTCATGTTCGCCTGAAAGAACTTTCCGATGCCGAGCTTGCGCGCGGTGGCGGCTGACTTGGCCGCCTTCTGGTCATCCGTCACGTCGAGCATGACGAAGTCGATGCGGTCCTTGTACTGGCTCATCAACTCCATCATGGTTGGTTCAAGCTTCTGGCAGGCCGAGCACCAGTCGGCGCGGATGATGGCGACCGTCGGGCGCTTGGCCTTGGGAGTCTTGGCTAGTGCTGGCAGCGAGACCATGCCGATGAGTGCGATAAAGCTGAGAAGGATTCCTGCGCGACGCAGTGTGTGGTTGATTTTCATCTTGATTTTTCTCCTTTAAGAAGTCTGAAGTCATTTACCATGAGGACTCACTGTTCTTCCGAAGCCGGAACGTGAGTCACCTTTGTGGACAGAGAGCATACGCCGCTCCCCCTCCGCTATTCTGTAAACTCGCTTACACACGTTTCAGCGCGGGTCACGCGGCTCGTATGGGCTCCGATATTGATTGGAGCGGACCCGCGTGCTGCTCGATCAGAGCGGCCAGCGCCTGCTCGCCGCTTGCGCCGACAACACGCTCGACGGCCATTCCTCCGATAAAGAGGAGGAATGTTGGCACGCCACGCACGCTGTGTTCTGCGGCCAGTTCACGACTCTCATCAATGTTGATCTTGACGACCTCCGCCCGCCCCGCGAAGCGTTCGGCCAGCTGCTCGACCACCGGCTCCATCGCTTTACACGGGCTGCACCATATCCCGTAAAAGTCCGCCAGCACGGGGCGCTCGCCCGCGATGAGCGTCCCGAACTCCTGGGCGGTCATTTCTCTGACCTTGTTAGTTCCCATTCCTACACACCTTTCCTGCGGAAACCATAAGCTTAGCGGCATGATCTCGCGGTGAATCCCGCCACTCGTTTGAAGAAGTCTGTCACTTCCGTGTCCGAAAGCGTGTGCTACCTATTCAAAGTCGCCCTCTACTCAAATTATTCCCATCGAATCTCGAAGCCAAACGGGATGGCGACACGCTTCTTCTCATCGCAGTCAATATGCCTCTTTGTTCATCGGCTGTTCAGTAAGCCCGGTTACACTTACAAACCGTAGCTTCTGTAAGGCGGCTTACAGAAGCTGAATAAAGGGAAGCGGATATAATGCGTCTTCACTTTTGACGTGACGGGCGTTCTAAACACTGGCAGGCAATTGTGCGTAGTTTAATGTGGTGAGGTTACCGATGCGAGATGATTTATTGAGGAGACGATAAACGGGATCAAGAAATTGAAGAAGAGCTTGACTGCCAAAGGCGAGGTAAACGACGCACGCAAGATGACATCAACTGATTAGCCAGCGAGAGAAGGCTGCCAGCGACGAGCGCGGTCAGTGCGTCCCGCCTGAGCACGCGGCGGCTGAAAACAAACCAGAGATCGTCGGCCAAGCCATTCTTCATCAGGGCACCGGCTCACCGATACGCTTACGGACTTTCCTAACGGTTGAGACGGCACCGAAGATAAGCAGCGCCACGACCGCTCCGTAAACCCAGAGAGGGACGTTTCGCCCCGCCACGATCAGATAGAGGTAGGCCGACACGAAACAGAACCCGGCGGAGAGCGTCGGCAGGACGATTGACTTGCGCCGGCGGTAATTACGCACGAGCCAGGCGACGGACGCGCTGAAGAAAGGGATCGCGCCGACGTAAATCGCGCCGAAGATGATGGGATTGACATGGTACTGCTGTCCCAGGCCGAGAAACCATTCTTTGAGCGCGCCTAAATCCATCTCACTCCCATTACCTGTTGCCGCTTCGACTCTCACCGTATTCTTTTCTGCTCAACTACGTCTTACCCTGACACAAGTAGCGTACAGCACTCAACACTAAATCCTCAGTAACGCTCCTTACAGTCAACGTCGTCGGTTATGTAACCCGCCTTACTGAACACTTATGCGCATAGACATAGACTGATTGAGCCAGCTTGGAGAAATGCGATGATGGATTGGCTGGCAATATCCGGGTGGTTATGGAAGTGGAGAATAATATGAGCGCACGGATAAAGGCGCCGACGCTACGCATCTATATCGCACAACACTGTCTCACGTGTGGGGAGGCGCTCCGCCTCGCAGAGGAGGTCAGAAAAAGATTCGCCGCCATCAATCTCGAATTGATCGATCTGGACGAGGAAGGCAGCGAGAATCTTGATGACGTCTTTTCCATCCCGACTTACGTGCTCAATGGCCGCACGTTCTCGCTCGGCAATCCCGCGCCCGAGCAGTTATTCAGCCGGCTGTCGGAGGCGCTGGGCTGAAGCGCTGTGGATTAAGCCGCCACTAAGATGGATAATGGCTCGCGGGAGGAAGAGAAATGTCAGGCACATTATCAAAGCTCAGACGGCGACTGATGGGCGAGCGTATGGATGGCGCGGGTGAAACCTCCGGCGAGGAAATGGAGGTGCTCGAATCGAGCGCGTTAAGCTCGAAGATCGGCTATCTATCAGCGATGGAGTTGTTCCGTGACTTTACCCCCGAGCAGATGCAGGAGATCGTTAGCGCAACGAAGATGCAGACCTGCAAAGCCGGGCGCATCTTCTACTCGCCTGATGAGACGGGTGAAGTGCTCTTTCTGCTGAAGACGGGCGCGGTGCAGATTTACCGTATGTCGCCGGAAGGGCGAAAGCTCGTCATCGCAAGGCTCCCGCCCTACTCGTTTTTTGGCGAGATGAGCTGCATCGGACAGGGTATGTACGACACCTTCGCCGAAGCCACTGAGGATTCTTTGATCTGCACGATGAGCCGGTCGGACGTGGAGCGCCTGCTGCTGGCGAAGCCGCAAGTCAGTTTGCGCATCCTCGAAGCGGTTGGCAAGCGCATGGTCGAAGCTGAGCGGCAGTTGGAGGAGATCGCCTTCAAAGGACTCATCCCGCGTCTCGCCGCGCTGCTCCTGCGTGAAGCAGAAGGCGAAGAGGTCACGGGACTCTCCCATCAAGACATCGCTGAACAGCTCGGTGTTTATCGGGAGACGGTGACGAGTGCTCTCAACGAGCTGAAGACCGCAGGGATCATAGACATCGGCAGAAAGCACCTCACCATCACAGACAGCAAGCGTTTAGAACGCGCCGCCGGTGAATGAGCGGGCGTTGGTAGCGCAATAAATCATGTACGCAGCAACCTGAAAATTTGAGGATTTGAAATATGCCTGAATGGTTAATTTTGCCGTTAATAATTATCGGCTACATCGCATTGATGAAGTTTGTGCTGCCGCGATTGGGCGTGCCGACTTGAATGAGCGGCGGTTGCGGCGTCGAGTCTCGGCGCAAAAGTGATATGACTGAGGGTACAGATCAACGAGAACGAGAAAGTCTGTGAGCGACTATGATCTCATTGTGATTGGCGGAGGCTCCGGCGGGCTGGTCGCGGCTGTGGGCGCGGCGCACCTCGGCGCGCGCGTGGCGCTGGTGGAGAAAAAGGCCTTGGGCGGCGACTGCCTCTTCGCGGGCTGCGTGCCGTCAAAGGCGCTGATCGCTTCGGCTCGCTTCGCCGCAAACGTTCGCCGCGCGTCCGACTTCGGCTTCGCGCAGACTTCTTTGCAATTCAATAGTGATAACTTCGCTTCCATCACCGGGCGCGTCCAGCGCGTGATTAAGACTGTGGGCGAGCATGACGCGCCCGAGGTCTTTCGCGCGCTCGGCATTGATGTCATCTTCGGCACGCCGCGCTTCCTCTCGCCCCATGAGCTTGAGATTGAATCGGCACAGGGAGAAGGTCGCTCCACGCGAACCGTCAGCGCCAAGCGCTTCTGTATCTCAACCGGCTCGCGCCCCGCCATCCCACCCGTCGAAGGGCTGAAAGAAGCAGGCTTCATCACCAACGAAGAGGTCTTTCATCTACAGAAACTCCCTGCTGCTCTCATCGTCTTAGGCGGCGGCCCCATCGGACTTGAACTGGGCCAAGCGTTCGCGCGCTTCGGAAGCTGTGTCACGGTAGTCGAGATGGGCGACCGCTTGTTGCCAAAGGAGGACGAAGAATCCTCCGCTACAATCGAACGCATCCTGCGAGCCGAGGGGTTGAATGTTCTCCTTAACGCCAAAGCCGTGCGTGCGGGTCAGGCCGACGGGCATAAGATGCTCACGATTGAAGAGAACGGTCAGGAGCGTGAACTGCACGCCGCAGAGATTCTCGTGGCGACGGGGCGTCGCCCCAACATCGAGGGGCTGAATCTCGAAGCCGCAGGCGTCCGTTACGACAAGCAGCGCATCATCACCGACGAATATCTGCGCACGTCTGCTTCACACATCTTCGCGGCGGGCGACGTGACCGGTCATTTCCCTTTCACGCACATGGCCGCTTATGAAGCCTCCGTGGTCGTGCGCAACGCTCTCTTCTTCTGGCCGCTCTTGCAGAAGACGGATTTCCGCGTCGTGCCGTGGACGACGTTCACGGACCCGGAGGTGGCGCGCGTCGGATTGACGGAAAAAGAGGCTTACCGTGAGTACGGCAAAGATAGCATCAAGATTTACCGCACGGATTTCGCCGACAATGACCGCGCACAGGCCGAGGACGAGACCAAAGGATTTGTTAAGCTCATCTGCGCCGGGAGACGACTGGAGATCGTCGGCGCTTCAATCGTCGGGCCACATGCGGGCGAACTCATCCACGAGGTCGTGCTGGCAATGAAAGAGCGTCTCCCGGTCACGACTCTCGGCGGCATGATCCACGTCTATCCGACGCTCACGCAGGTCATCCAGAAGGCAGGACTCGACGCAGTGCTGGCGAAGATAGCCTCTTATAAGAAACTACTCTCTTACTATTTCCGCCTGTGGCGGTAGCCGGCTTGACTCGTCATGACGAGCTTACACAATCAAGCGTGCGAGAGGTGATTCGGCAGATGTCGTGGATCAAAATCATAGAGGAAGCGGAAGCGGACGACGCGCTCGAACGGGCTTACGAAACGGTTGGGGCGGCGCGCGGTGAGGTGGCAAACATCCTCAAGGTTCACAGCCTGCGCCCGCAGGTGATGACCGCGCATCTCGCGCTCTACCGCGAACTGATGTTCGGCAGATCAGAATTGACGCGCGCCGAGCGCGAGATGATCGCCGTCTCGGTCTCGGCGGTCAACCACTGCCACTATTGAGTGCGCCATCACGGGGAGGCTCTCCGTGCGCTAATCAAAGACGATGAACTGCTCGCAGCCTTGGAGCGCGAACCCTTCACCGCGCCGCTCAACAAGCGTCAGCGCGCGCTCGTCATCTACGCGCTCAAGCTGACACAGTCCCCCCATCTCATAACCGAAGACGACATCAACTTCTTACGCGGGGCAGGATTTTCAGACGCGGCTATCCACGACGCAGCGGAGGTCACCGCCTACTTCAATTTCGTCAACCGCACGGCGTCCGGCTTAGGAGTCCGATTGGAAGCAGAATAGCTCGACTGACTCTCAACAACGACGTAAGTTACTTCAAAGCGTCGAACGCGGCTCGTATGTCATCGTTTGCCGGGCGCTTCTTGTAATCGGATTCGACCATCGCCCACGCGACGCGCCCCGACTTGTCGATGACGTACACGGTCGGGTGCGGGATGCCCTCCACCTTCTGCCCCGCGTAGGCCGGGTCGCGCAATCCGTAGGCGTCTATCACGTGGGAGTCCGGGTCGGATAGCAACGGGAAATTGACTTCGCCCCGCCCGTCCTGCGCGATCTTCTTGGCGAACTCACGGCTCTCCTCGTGACTGTCAACGCTGACGGCGTAGAGTTTGACCGCCTCATTCGGCTTCAAGAGCGTGCGCAGCCCGGCTAACTGCCGGGCGCAGAACGGTCACCAGTAGCCGCGATAGAAGACTAGCACGACCGGGCTTTTCCCACGCGCCTCTAAAAGTTTAACTTTCTGCCCGTTCTGGTCTTCGAGTGTGAAGTCCGGCGCAACGTCTCCGACTCCGACCGGAGTGTTGCGGGCTTGCACCTGCTTAGATTGCTGGTTCATGTTGCTTCCTCCGGACGTGCATATCAAAGCCCATATTAAAAAGTTAAGCGCAACGAAAGTTTTCATATTCATACTCTCCTAATTCTGCCTTCGCCTCACGGCGTCTGAATGAACCTTCTGACATCTACGAGTTCACCGCGACTGCGCCGCCGCAGGAGGAGCCTGCGCCAGCCGTGCAGCCGAAGCAGTGCGAGCCTGTCATAATGCGCCGCGCGGCGAACTTCACTGGATCGAAATCCGCGATTGTTTGCGGCAACTCCGGCGCGACCGCGAGTTCGAGCATCTGGTTGAAGTCGCAGTCGTAGAGCCGTCCCGTCCAATCCACGCTCACAAGGTTGCGGCACATCAAACCTTCGACCGTCGCCGGGTTGAACGCCTCGACGAGCTTACGCATGTATCGCTCTTCGTTCCCAGACCGCCGCAGATAGTCGAGGAAACGCTTAATCGGCATGTTGGTGATCGTGTAGAGGTGGTTGAACGTGATGCCGTGGCGCTGTTGTAGTTCGCGCCTGAAGTCCTGCTCGATTGAGCTTTGCGGCGGCGGAAGGAATGCGCCGACCGGGTTATAAACAAGATTCAGCGTTAAGTTGCTGCCTTCTATCCCGTAGCCGACGGCGTTTAATCTGCACAATGCCTCGATTGATTTCTCGAAGACGCCGCGCCCGCGCTGCGCGTCCGTCTGCTGCTCGAGGAAGTAGGGCAGCGAAGAAATTATCTCCACCCCATGTCTGCGGAAGAACTCCGGTAGGTCGTCCTGCTCCGGCTCGAACATCACCGTCAGGTTGTGACGAACTATGACGTGAGCGCCGAGCGTGCGCGCTTCACGAACCAAGTAGCGAAAAGAAGGATTCAGTTCCGGCGCTCCGCCCGTGATGTCAAGCGTCGGCGTGCGAAAACGTCTCAGTGCGGCGATGACTTGCTCCGCCGTTTCCCGCGTCATCACTTCCGTGCGCGTAGGAGAGGCGTCCACGTGGCAGTGCTTGCACGCCTGATTGCAGAGCTTGCCGACGTTGACTTGCAGCGTGTCAACCGTGGCGGCTCTTAATTCCAGACCGTGTGCCGCCAGCTTCTCGTCGAAATCAATCACTGCGCGCGGCGGCGCGTCTGCTCTTTCTCGCACAACGGGTAAAGCCTTCGACATTACATTGACACCTTGTTGACGGAGTTGTGCGATTGCAGCCCGTGAATGAGCGCCGCGCCGCCGCGAATGGCTGACGCCATGTGGATGGCTTCGGTCATCTGCTCCATGTTCGAGCCTGCTTCGAGACAGCTTTGCGAGTAAGCGTCTATGCAGTAGGGGCACTGTAGCGCGTGCGCCACTGCCAGACCGATCAGAGCCTTCTCGCGCCGCGAGAGCGCGCCGTCTTCCTGACAGGCGTTGTACCACGCCATGAACTTCTCGAAGAGATCAGGGCGATGCTTACCGACCTCAGAGAAACGCGCGAGATCATCTTCTTCATAATACGACAAGGTGTGCAGCTCCTTTCAATCGTTGATGATGGTCGCCGGTTGGGACTTGCCTCCTGCGCCGCGAATCGGAGCGTACAGCCGATTGAGCGTGCGTGGGTGAACTCCTAGCCAGTAAAGCGCCTGCAAGAATGCCCATCTGCCGAAAGTGATCGTGAAACTGCGGTCTTCAAAACGGCGCGATGATGTCGTGACTAAAGCAGGCAGATGTGCGGCGCGCCCGCGCCTTCGCAGGCGTCGCACCAAATCCAAATCCTCAAAGATGGGAAACGGTTGAAAGCCGCCGATCTGCTCGTAGACGTCACGCCGCACGAAGATCGCCGAGTCGCCGTAAGCCAAGCCGAGCTTACGCAGTTGCGGGTAGAGCCACGTGAGAAAGCGTGCCGCGCGACGTGTGCCCTCGAAGCGCACGTTGAAGTTGCCGCCGACTATTGCCGGGTCGCGCAATGCCTCAATGATTCGCTCGGCGCTCTCCGATGAAGGGTGCGTGTCCGCGTGTAGAAACCAGAGCGCGTCTCCACATGCAGCACGTGCTCCGGCGTGCATCTGAGCGCCGCGCCCGCGCTCGGACGTGATAACTCTCACGCCGCGCCCGCGCACAATCTCGACCGTCCCGTCAATGCTTCCGCCATCAACCACGATCACCTCGACGCGCCCCCGTATGCTCTTCACAGCGTCAATCGTCTGATTGATTGAGCGGGCTTCGTTGAATGTCGGAATAATGACTGACAGCGCCGGAGGCTGTTCTTCGGGCGACGGCTTTGTACCTCTCTCATCCATATCAGAAGCCTGACTTTAACTCGCGCGATAGTTCTGCTCGTCGCACCGATTGTGCAAAACAATGACGCCGACTCAAGGGAGCAAATGGTCTGCCGCGACCAAGACGGCAGCGCGCACAGGCGTACCATCGTTCGGCAATTGCCACACGGGGCACTGCTCCACAAACGGCATCCCAAGAACTTCTAGCAGTTCGACCTCTTCCGGTTCGCGGTAAGCGGGCACGCCGATTACGATCTCGTCCTGCGGCACGTTCAAGCGGAGCGTTCCGTGCAGCCGATCCCAGACGGTCAGCCCGCTCGACCAATTCGAGTCGCGCTCTTCAGAGACGTTGGAGTGGTGAATGCCATGCATTCGTGGCGTCACGACAAATCGATTCAACAACCTTTCCGTCCTTATGGGCAGCCTCACGTTTGAGTGATGAAACATGATCGAGAGGAGCAAAAGTGTCTGCCACACGGAAAGCGCGAGCGGCGAAACACCGATCAGCGCGACCTGAGCGGCGCGGTAGGGAACTGAAAGCGCAAGTTCGCCGAAGTGGAAACGAAGGGCGGTCGAAGTGTCCATCTCAAGGTCGGCGTGGTGCGCGACGTGAAAACGCCACAAGAAGGGCGCGCGATGTGTGAGCACGTGCCAGAGGTATAGCGTGTAATCCAGCAGAGCGACACCCAGAGTGACCTCCAGCCATAAGGGCAAGCGAACGCGCTTGAGCAATCCCCACCTGCGTCGTTCTACTAACCGCGTGAGCGGTTGAATGATTGGGCGTTCTGCAATCTGTAGGGTGACTGCGCCCAGCGCGGCGACGGCGAGATTACGGGTGTCGCGGATAAGCTTTGACTCAATCGCGCGACGGCGCAACGGGTGGCGACGCTCCAACCAAAGAAGCGCGCCGAATGCGCCGATAATCAAAGGCGCGCTCAACCAAGCTGGCGGCTTACGACTTTTCATCACCTTAACAATCAACAACTGCCGCCCGGCTCACAACACGCGGCACTTGATAAGTCAGTTATATCGTAGCTCATGCCCTTCGTCTCGCGCGGGTGGCGCAGGGCTGTGCGCTGGCAATCGAACCCTGTAGCCTCTTCGAGCGGAATTGATTCGAGCGGCTCGACCCCGATAATGTCGCGCGCGTAAGGCTCGCGCCGATAAATCTGAAACGTCTTGTCGCACACGGCCATGCGCCGCCCGCGTTCTAAGACATGACCGTCGTCATCAATGACTTTGCGCCACGGGCCGCGATAGATGACCGCCTGCTTGCGTTCCCAGCAAGGTCCCTGCTTCCCCTTGTACGCCACCACAGTGATCGAACGAAACTCTATGCCCTGAATCGTCCGCCAGGGCTTCTCGTCACGCTTGATAACCTCCATGCCGTAGAAGCCCGCGCGGTCAAACGCATCAAGGAAGGCGTCCTCACGATACGCGCCTGCGAGACAGCCCGACCACAATTCCGCGTTGCGCTGCAACTCGGCAGGCACGTCTTCATCACTCACGATGTCGCTGATTGAGACGCGCCCGCCGCGCCGCACCACGCGAAACATTTCATTGAAGAGTTGTTCCTTGTCTTCGGGACGAACCAAGTTCAGCACGCAGTTCGAGAGCACGACATCAACCGATTCGTCCGCGACGAGCGGGCGGTCTGCTTTAATTTCGGAGCAGTAAGCATCAAGGCGCGCGAGGTCTGCTGCTGCGGCGACCGGGTTTGCAACAAGGTACGCATCGACGAGCGACAGGTCGAGGCGCAAATCCTGTATCCGCCCCTTGCGAAATTCCACGTTGTGATAGCCGATGCGCTCCCCGACGCTGCGCCGGTGCTTCTCAGCCAGCGCGAGCATCTCTTCGTTCGCATCCACACCGATGATGCGCCCCGTTGAGCCGACGATCTGCGCTGCAATGTAACAAATCTTGCCCCCGCCCGAACCCAGATCGAGCACACAGTCGCCCTCGCGCACGAAAGCGGAAGGGTCGCCGCAGCCGTAGTCACGCTCTTTAATCTCATCGGGGATAATGCTCAGAAGCTTCGAATCGTATTCGACGGGGCAGCACAACTCTGCTTCGCGCCTCTGCGCTGCCCGGCCATATCTCTCATTGACCGCCTGTTCCACATCCATGCGCGTGCTCATTTTCCGTCCTCAGTGTTTGTGTTCGCTCTCGGTAGGCAGCCCCGCGTCGATCCAGTCGGACTTGCCTTCCGCGTAATCCCGCACGTTCGTGTACCCAAGCGCCGCCAGTTCACGGGCGGCTGTTTCTGAAGCGTGTCACGTCGGGCTGGCGCAATAGACCACAATCTCCGCGCTCTTATCCGGCATGAGCTTGGGAGCCAGTTGCGTCACTTGATCAGGCGGTAGGTTGACTGCGCCCGGCAGGTGCGCGTGATGATAAGCTGTGGCGGGCAGAGTTTCGACGAGCAGGAACTTGTCGCCGTGATCAATCTTCTCCTTTAGTTCATCTCTCGAAATCGTCTTATCCATTGGTGTCACTCCTTTTCATTAACCAGCGTGAGCGGTTTCGACCCGCTCTCCTTTGAGGAAAGCGGAGACGTGCTCGGCCACTTCGTCCGGCTGGTCGAGCATGAGGAAGTGGCGCGCGTCTTTCACGCGGACAAGCTGCGCGCCGGGGATGTCCCGCGCCAGACGCTCGCCGTACTTCACAAGTTGAAAGAGATCGTCCTCGCCCCACAGGATGAGCGTTGGCGCTTCTATCTTCGGGAGCAAGGCCGTGATCTCGGTCGTTAAATTCGTGTCGAGCGCCGCCGCATTGCGTATCAGCGAAAGCTTGCCGACCTCCGTGGTGTAAGGCGCGAGGAGAGAGTCGAGCATTTCTTCATCAGGTGATTTAGCAAAGCCCTGTTTGAGCGCCCCCTTGAGCATCGTGATGGCGCTCGCGGCAGAAAGCTTGCGGCGCGTCTCCGGGTGACCGAATTGCAGCATCGCTTCTATCGGCCATGAGTCGTAGCAGACCGTGTTCATCACGCAGAGACGCATGACGCGATGCGGGAAGAGCGTCGCCAGCCGCAGGGCTACGCCGCCGCCGATGTCGTGCGCGACGATGTGTGCGCGCTCGATTCCAATCTTATCCATCCAGGCGTCAATCATCTCGGCCTGCCGCGCGATGGAGCGGTCGAAACAGTCGCTCTTGTCGGAGTAGCCGAAGCCGAGCAGATCAGGCGCGAGCACGCGATTCTGTTTGGCGAGCGCAGGCGTGAGGGCGTGCCAGAGGTAGCCCCATGCGGGAATGCCGTGGAGCAGGATGACGGGTTCGCCCGTGCCTTCATCCAGATAACTGATGAAGCGGTCGCTGAGTTGGGCGACGCGCTGCATTGATTGAAATTCTCTCCAGTTCATCGCGCACCTCCTTGAACTGCCATCCGACGCGGCGTTGCCGGAAACGGCGACTGCACAAGCGTCTCGGGCGTCTTCCAGTCGAGCGAAAACAGAGCGATGTTGATAATCAGCGACGGCAGAAGACGCTCGAACTTTTCAGTCGTCTTGGCTATCTCGTCCGCATCCTCGCCGAGTTCTTCGACGCGTTCGCGAGACAGCGGCACGGGAAAGGGAAGTGTGTGCGCGAGCTTGCGCGCCGTCTCGCGTAAATTGTCAGAAGCCTGTTTGTACTCGTCGCCCTGGACAATCGGCCTCAATTTTTCCCAACCGGCACTGAGATAATCGGGCCAGAGCGCGAGCGTGCGGTAGTCGCTGTTGATGGACGAGAGCGAGAGCGTCTGCTTGATGTCCTCGAAGAGTTCTGTGATGCGCTCCTCTTCCGGCTCTAACGAGACCATCTCCATCGGATACATCCGTGCGGGCACGCCCCGTTCGACGAGTTCAACGCCCGCGCTTGCTTTGCCGCTTTGTTCCGGCTGCTCTCCATCGAGCGCGAACTTCACGGCGGAAGTGAAGACGAGCAGCTTGGGATTGATGTAATGGTACAGATCGAGCGCGGCACGAAGCTGGTAAGCCTGACTCTCGCCTAAAGCGGCGCGCGATTGATTCTCAAGTCGGGGCAACTTGTCGGCGGCGCGCACGGCTTCGGCGCGCACGCTATCCGCTGCCGTCTCGAAAGCGCGCGTCTCCGCTAAGGGTCGCATCGCGTCCCACATCGCCGGAAAAAACTTTTCATATCCGGCCCACGTGCGAAAGTTCAGATTGATGCCGGTGACGCGCAAGCTTTGCCTAATCTCATGATAGACGCGCTCGATCTCGCCTGCCGCCTCATATTCAGTCACCTGTTTCTGTTTACCAAATCCAAGCATCCCATCCCTCCCAGTTCTTTAATTCGGGCACCCTATCATCAATTCACCACAGCATACTACGCACTGCGCGCCGGATGACATTCAGTTTACCGGATTAGATGCTCGTTATTGAAAAAGTCTGAAATACTTGAGCGCAATTATGCCACTCAGTTTATACTTCAGCCCCTTCACAATATTTTGTCGGCGCTCTCAGCCAGTAATGCAGTTACGTTAGGATGACGTTTAGACCTCATCTGGCCGATGCGGCGACTCCGAGTTCTTTCGGTTTAGTCAACCACACGAAGCCCGCTCCGAGAATCAGGCCGTAGAGGATGTGCCCCACGAGGCTGCCCATCGCTACCATGCGCATCGGTGCCATCATCAGCGATGCGAACGGCGGCATCCCTAGAAACACAGGCATCAGAATCTGCGCGCCCAATACCCACCAGATAACGCCGTAGAGCGCTCCCCATCCCAGCCCCCGCCGTAACTCTGTGCGCGACCGCCCAGCGCGAGGCCGAAGATCGCCCCGATGACTGCGCTGTTGAAGAGATGATAGAGCCAGCCGACAATCATGCTATCGGAGCGCACGACCATCGCCACCATCTGCATCATCGGCATCTGTCCGCCCTGCGGCGTCGGGGCAGTCATCTGCATCATCATGCCGAACACTACGCCCGCGATAAGACCGGCCACAACGCCCGCACCAATCTTTGAACGCATTACTACGTCCTCCTTTGAAATTCCGAATTGAAATGCATCCCTCAAAATGTACAAGTTTCCGACAGAGGGATTTATTCCGAATTTTTACGGTTTTCCGCCTCCTCTTTATGTAAGCCTGCTTACATAAACCCGGCTTCGATTTTTTTAATCTCTTTCTATTCCGAACGGCTCACGTTTGCGTTTCTGTAGCCAGGGTTGGCTTGGCGGGAATAATCTGCAGCTTTTTTGACTTGTTCAGAGTAGTAGGCAGGGACGGGAGATGGTTGAGCGACTTCCCGGCCTGCACTGTAACAAGAGAAAGCGAGAAAGCCTCTTGTTTAATCGCTTGTCGCGACGGCAGCGCGAAGAATTCGAGAGTCACGCGCTCGTCCACCTGGATACGCTCGTGCGCGCGGCAGTGCGCCTAGCGGGGTCGCGCGAAGCTGCCGAGGATGCCGTGCAGGAGACTTACCTGCAAGCGTGGAAGTACTGGCGCACGTTTCAGCCGGGGACGAACTGCCGCGCGTGGCTCTTTCGCATCCTCTTCAACGTGATGAAGAAGACGCACGTAGCTTTCGGCGAACCGGCGCGACTCACCAACAGGCGCAGGGATGCCGCGTCCCGGTGGATTTATTGCAATGCCACGCAAAAAGATCGGCTTGCCGTTGAGGAAGAACTGACCATCGCGGTTCTCAAACGAACGAAAACCGAAGCGTATGGTCTCGCTAAACACAACGCGCCCCGCCCATCGCGCCGTTACTGTGAGATTGTATAAAGTCGGCGATACAGGACTCCATAATTGCGGCTTGAGTCCCGTGATCGTTTGACTGATAGGGCTAGCCGCGCCCTGCTTTACGTCAAGCCGACCCAGCGCTCCTTCCCAGAGTGGCGCACCGCCTTTGAATGGCGCGATACGCCCCGTCAACTCGACGCCCGCAAGCGGCACAACCGTGCGGAACATTATTTCAATGCGCACGTTATCCGCACCGGCGAACAAAAGAACCTTATCGAATCCGGTTGATGGCGAGTTTGCGCGAACGGCAGCGATGTCCATCAGAATTACGACATAAACTAAGAACACTTTGAAGCAGATATATTTCTTCATCGGATGCGGGACTCTGCTCTTGTAAGGTTAGTGTGCGCGGTTACTTTTTAACCGCCGGAATAATGTTCATTTCCACAAGCCACATTTCGCAAAGATTCGTCCATTGCTCGGTCGAGCCGGGATTGTTACGCAGCGCGATGGCGTGTCCGCCTTGCGGAAAAATATGAATACTCGCCGAAATGTTTTTGTCTAACAGCGCCTCGTAAAACATCAAGCTGTTGCGAACACTTAATACTTTGTCATCGAAAGCGTGAACGATAAATGTCGGCGGCGTAGCGGATTTCACTTGCAATTCTGCGGAATATTTTTCAATCAAATCTTTTGAAGGATTTTCGCCCAGAAGATTTTTGCGACTTCCGGCGTGGGCATAGATTCCCATGCTGATGACGGGTGAAACGAGAATCATAAAATTCGGATTGAAAGTTATTTTATCCAGAGCGTCACCGCTTGCCGAAACATCTTCCGTGCTGGTTCCGAGCGTCGCGGCAAGATGGCCGCCCGCAGAGGTTCCCATGACTCCGATTTTATCCGGCTTGATGCTCCATTCTTTGGCACGTGAACGAACGATTCGCAGCGCCCGCTGTGCATCCTGCAAAGGCGCAAGTTGTCGTTCTTTAAGGTCGGGCGAAGTTGGCAAGCGGTAGTTCAGCACGAATGCGCTCACGCCCATCGAGTTAAACCATTTGGCTAACTGCGTTCCACTGATAATGTACGCGAGATGTGAGTATCCGCCGCCCGGACAGATAATGACCGCCGCGCCTTTGTTCTCCTGCGAGGAAGGGAAAAAGGCGTACATTCCCGGAGTGCCGACCTGATGAATCCGCTCGTTTTCGATTTTATCTTCAAGTCTGATACCCCTTGAATTGGGCATCTTGTCTTTATCCCAGAGTGGAATAAATTCCTGTGCATGGACTGTTTGCCAGCTAAGAATCAGAACGAAAACAGTGAAAATCGAACGCAGCACTTGTCTTCATCTCCCTTTCACAAAGGGTTTGTGTCTTCCCGCCAGACTCTCTTGATGCGACGGTACAACAGGTAAATTCTTCGTTGATGACGGATCAGCTGCAGCGCGTAAGAGATTGAGCATTAGCAAACGTGCCGCCGGGTCAACCGCAACGGATTCTTCCAGATCAAGATCGCAGACCCACACGCGACCAAGCCCGATGTGAATCTCAAACAGCACTGTCATATACTGCTCCGGCACTCGCTCTGCTGGAATATAACCATGTGATGGAATAAACCGGATGAGTTCGCGCGCCCCACCACCCGTCTTCAAGCGATGCGCGCTGCTCGCCACGAAGACGCGCCAATCGTCTTTCCTTCCCCACCACTTAACGTCCATTGCGCGCAACCCTTCCGTCAATTTTGTTCCGACAGATGGTGCGTAGTCAGCGTATTCGCCCGTTACATTCTTGACGCTCGACACGTCGTTCGGAAACAAATCTACAACACTCTTGCCCGGCGAAAACAGAATCGCCGTTGCGCCCCGTTCAACTAATTCACGCGCGCGCCCACCCTGCCCCAAATCTTTCAGCGTGTCTTTGGAATTGATAAGCAGTACAGTGCGTGCGGCTTCTGCATTTGTTGGCAACTCATCCGAAACATTTTGAAAAACTCGCGCTTCGCCAACGACCTGCCGCAGTTCCTTACCGAGCGAAAGCATTGCCGCGCGGCTGTTCGCTATCGGCGCAGCGAGCGGAACAGGCTTGGCGAAAACTTCGATTTTATCCAGCGTGCGGCTGACCTCTCCTTTGTTGCCAGTGAGCCGCAATACAAGATTCATTGACACGCGCGCTTCTTTCGTTTCTGGCACGCGAAGGCGCAACGGCTGACGAAGCGTCACGTAGTAAGGAAGGCTCTCGATCCTTCCGACATCAGTCGCGGAAATCTCTTTTCCCGTTCGTTCATCAACGAACGCTGCACGCAGCGTCAGCCCACGCAGATCACGAAACCGCTCGTCGTCGTTCGTAATAAAAGCGGCGGTCGCAATCTCTTCGCCCGCGTAGAAACGCCGCCGGGCAGTCTCCAACGCCAGCCCGACGGGAGACCACGCATCGCGCATCGCTTCATAAACCGGATACGGTAAGGCGTGCCGCGCATCGTAACTATGCGCGAACCAGCACTCGGCGGAGAACATCAGGAATCCTGCGGTGCGGTCGCCGCGTTGAAAGCGCAACTGCTCCGCCCAACGCTTCGTCACCGCGCGGTCGTGTTCGAGAAAAATTGTCGGATCGCTGCCGGGATAAGCGTCCTGCCCGACCCACGCTTGCGGCGTCACTAAATCTTTCGTGTAGCGGAAAACAGGAAGTCCCGTATCGAGGTCTGGATAGCCGGTGGAAATCTCCTGACCGATGAACGGGCGGTTCGGCGTGAGGTCTTTGATGTCGGCGTTCGTATCAACGACAAATGGCGAGTCGCTGTACCAGCCACGATAGCGATGTATATCGTCAACGTCGCCGTCGTCAATATTGTTCGGCTTAAGCGTCGCGTTATAAAAATCGGCTCCACGCTTGTAGGTTGAATCGGCGACGACCGGGCGAAAAGGATCGAGTTGGCGAGTCTGCTTGACGACTTCGGAAAGGAGTTTCCACTTCTCCAGATTTTTGTCGTCGCGCAAAAGCATCTCATTGCCGATTGTCCATAACAAGACGCTCGGATGGTTACGACCCCGCCTGATGACATCTTCGTTCTCCATCAACCAGTGCGCGAATATGTCGGGCGGCGGAGTGCCGATCTTTCCCGCCAGCCCCCAGGGGCGAATGCCTTCGATGCTCACGCCCAATCCGATCTCATCCGCCGCGTCGAGCCATGCTTCGTTCCAGGGCGTCGCGTGTGTTCGCGTCACGCGCAGGTTGCCGTCGTGCATCAATCGAATCAATTTGCGCGGCAGCGCCGTGTCCCAAGAATTTTTACCGTAAGGGAGTTGATTTGCGCCGCGCAGCCAGTATGGCTTGCCATTCAAAAAGAACTTGTTGCCGCGCGCTTCAAACGTGCGAAAGCCGACGTTGTGCGTCCACTGATCGAGAAGTTTGCCTGATGCGGATTCGAGCGTCACCTCCAAACGATATAAATTCGGGTCGGCGGGCGTCCACAACTTCGGCTGCACATTACTAAGCGTCAAACCTCGCGTCACTTTGTTTTCGCCTAATTGCACGGTAACGGGTTCAGCCGTCGCAAAAACTTTACCCGTCTTCATATCCGTCCAACGCGCTCGCAAAACGGCTGATTGCGCGCCCGCAAGGCTGCGCGCTTCCACTTGCACGCGCGCGCCATCGAGCGACGGTATGAACCACGCATCATCAATCATCGCGTCACCGCGCACGACCAACTTCACGGGCTGCCAGATGCCGTGCAGATCGTAACTGCGATTATTCTGATCCGGCGAGAGGGGGCCGAACATACCTTTGCTCAAAGTCAAAATCTTCGAGGCGGTGAGGTTCACCGTCACGGCTTGTCCGAGCGAAAGCGCAGAGGTCGGAATCTTTTCCATCGAGACGAAAACCGAGACCAAGTTGCGTCCGGCTTTCAAGTGCGTGGTTAAATCAAAACCGAAGCGGCTGAACATTCCTGTGTGCTCACCGAGAAGTTGGCCGTTACAGTAGGCTCTGCTTTTCATCGCCACGCCGTCGAATTCGATGAAGACGCGGCGGTTCTTTGGCAACGCGGGCAGGTCGAGCGAGAGTTGATACCAGCCGTCTTCCGCCCGCTCGGTATCGAAGCCCAGCTTTTTTAGTCGCGCCTCTTCGTATTTTTTGTAATCTTCCGAATCATCCAGCCACCATTGCGTGCGGTTAAGCAGTTGCGGAACCGGAACTGCGACGTAACCGTTCAAATTCTCCGCGAGTTGCGGCTGTTCGTTGGCTTGCAGCAGATAGCCCGGCTTGTAAAGCCACTCGCCGACGAGACTAACTTCCGCGCCCGCCTTTAACTTTGCGGCATCAACCGCCAGACGACCACGCTTGACCGTTCCTTGTCCATACACAGCGAACGAGAGCGAAAGAAAAAACGCGCCAAACAAAATGGCGTAAGAAATTTGTTGTTTGGTAATTTTCATTCGGCAAGTATTCCGCTAAATTCCGAACTCGCTTCTGATAAACGGCTTGACTCCTTCGCGTCCCGTCAACCGGAGCCACATCGCTCCGCCGTTGCGTTCTACTGCAAGACCGAAATCAAAAAACGGACAGCACAGCCGCTCGTAAGTAATCCATTCAGCAGCATCTTTGACTGTTGAAGTTTCGGACGGCAAGCGAAAAGCGTATCCGTCGGGCAGTTCTTTGATTTCCCGTATCGTCATTTGAAGTTGCTTTGCCAGCCCATCATATCTTTGCCGCTGCTCGGCGTTCATTGCCTGCATATTACAGGCAAAAGGCGGTTCGTTGTCGTCGGTGTTCATTTGCATATTCGTTTCGTTAAAACGCGAAGAGGCCGAACCCGTCTATTAAACGCCAGGTAATCTAAACGCCAAGTAATCGTGCTTCGCGCACCGCTTCGAGATATGCACGCGCCGCCTGCGTGACCTTTTCAGGCTCTCCGGCGCGAATCGCTTTCGTGTCCACCAGATCGCTTCCGACGCCGAGCGCGCTTGCGCCCGCGCGTATAAAGTCAGCGGCAGTCTTCAGCGACACACCGCCCGTCGGGATCAGTTCCACTTGCGGGAACGGCGCTTTCAAAGACTTCAAATAACTCGCGCCTCCCATCGCGCTGCATGGAAAAACTTTCACCATATCCGCGCCCGCTTGCCATGCCATCATCACTTCCGTCGGCGTCAACGCGCCCGGCATCACTGCGATTGAATAGCGCCGACACATCTCAATTGTTTCCACATTCAGCGACGGAGAGACGATGAACTGCGCGCCCGCCAACATACACGCTCTGGCGGTTGCGGCGTCGAGCACAGTGCCCGCCCCGACAGTTACTTCATTTCCAAAACGCTTCGACACTTCTTCAATCATGGCAACTGCGCCCGGCACGGTCATCGTGATTTCCAAAACATTGATGCCGCCTTCTTTGATCGCATCAACCACGCGCATCGCTTCAACCGAGGATGCGGCGCGCACCACCGGCACAATGCCGGTCTCCCGAATGCGTTCTAAGACTTCACTTTTATTCATCGTTAATTCACCTTGCGCCTATCTTGCGACGCGCGCCGCACCGCCCTTCATCACGCGTTCGACTTCCGCGAGCGTCGCCATCGTCGTATCGCCCGGCGTGGTCATCGCCAACGCGCCATGCGCCGCACCGCACTCGACCGCCCACTGCGCGCCTTTGTTTTCGAGAAATCCATATATGAGTCCTGAAGCGAAACTATCTCCGCCACCGACGCGATCATAAATTTCAAGATTCTCGCGCCTTGCAGATGTATAAAGTTCGCCGTTCGCATAACAGACCGCCGCCCAATCGTTGATCGACGCGGTCTTGGCATTTCTCAAGGTGGTGGCAACGACTTTGAAATTCGGGAAAATCTTCGTCGCCTCTTCGATCATCCGGCGAAAGTTTTCTACATCAAGCTTCGAGTGATGCTCGTCCAAGCCTTCGACCTCGAAGCCGAGCGCGGCTGTAAAATCTTCTTCGTTGCCGATCATCACATCAACGAACGGCGCAAGCTCGCGGTTGACTTCACGCGCACGCTCACGTCCGCCGATGGCTTTCCACAAAGATTCGCGGTAGTTCAGATCAAACGAGATGAGCGTGCCGTGCTTCTTGGCAACTTCCATCGCCTCTCGTGCGACTTGCGGTGTTGTTTCAGACAGCGCGGCGAAGATACCGCCTGTGTGAAACCAGCGCACGCCTTCTTCCCCGAAAATTAGTTCCCAATCAATCTCGCCGAGTTTAAGTTGCGAAACGGCAGTGTGCCCTCTGTCGGAACAGCCGAGAGCGGCGCGCACGCCGTACCCGCGTTCGGTGAAGTTCAAGCCGTTACGAACCGCGCGCCCGACCGCGTCGTACTTCACCCACTTCAGATGCGAGAGATCAACGCCGCCCTGCAACATCAAATCTTCAACAAGTCGCCCGATTGGATTATCCGCCAGCGCCGTGACGATGGCCGCGCGTTGATTGAAACAACGTCGCAAGCCACGCGCCACGTTATATTCGCCGCCGCCTTCCCACACCCTAAACCCGCGCGCCGTGTGTATCCGCTCGTCTCCCGGATCAAGCCGCAGCATCACCTCGCCCAAGCTGACACAGTCCCAACGGCATTCCTCTTTTGTTTTGATTTTCAGCGTATCTGTAGCTACCGCCTTCCTGTAAAAGTTTCCGCCGCTCGAAACTCCTCAACTCACCTTCGACTTCTATCTTTTAATGAGTTGTCCTACTTGCCCAGCCGTTTCCCCCTCGCTAAAAAATCAATTTCAAACCGAACTGCAAAACGCGCGGTCCGCCTTCGCCGAGACGCGGATTGCCCGCCGTTACGTCGGGCGTTTCGCTAATCGCGCCGAAAGCCGAACTGTTTCGGTCAACATTCGGCAAACTGAAATTCGTATGATTGAAAATGTTGAACGCTTCGGCGCGGAATTGCAGCGAAACCTTTTCATAAATCCGCGTCGTTTTGTTGAGCGAAACATCGAAGACGTTAAAGCGCGGACCGATGATGGAATTGCGCGGCGCATTGCCGAAAGTTCCCGCCGCCGGAATCGTAAAAGCGGCGGTATTGAAAAATTGCCCAGCCGTGCGCGGACCGCTGTTCGGGTCTCCAACGAGATTCGGTCGGTCGTTTAATTCGCCCGTGCCGCTCACGTCCGTACTCAGAAACGGCGTAATCGGAATGCCGCTCGACGAAGTTAAAATTCCACTCATTTGCCAGCCTTCGGTCAAGCGATTTTTTCCGAATTTTTCCGACAGAAAGTTCAAATCATAGACGAAATTTAACGAGAAACGATGCCGCACGTCGAAACTCGAAACGGAGCGTTCCGCTTGCAGATTGTTGCTGTCCTGCGGGAATGAAACGCCGCGCGTGCCGCCGTAAATTCCGTTGGAAGCATCGTCAATTGATTTTGACAAAGTGTATGAAACATACAGATTCAGCCCGCTCGACAAACGCTGTCGGAGATAGGTTTGAAAAGCGTTGTAGTGCGAACTTGCCGAAGCGTCGAGATAGTTGATGAACGAATACTGCGGAAACTGCGCGTTGAACGGACGGCGTGATTGGCGCGTCGCCGCCGCGCCGGGCGTGGCTTGATTGATGTCGCGGACACGATACAGTTTTCTGCCTTGCGAACCGACGTAAGACACTTGCAAAACCGTGCCTTTAAACAATTGCTGCTGCACATTCAGGTTGTAATTGAAAATATACGGTGTGCGCTGTTTGATGTCGGTGGCGAAAAGCGCGATGTTCGAGGTCGGCAATCCGCCGGTTGCCGCGCCGAAAATAGAAACATTCGGACCAAATGGAATGGTCGCGGCTGCCGGAAAAGTTAAATTGAAAACGCCCAAACCCGGAAGCGGATTCAGCCCCAAACTTCCGGGTCCGCCGTTTTGAAAACCCTGCAACAGGAAATAATCCTGCGAAGGCGTGTCGTAATACATTCCGACCGCGCCGCGCACAACCGTTCTGCCTTTGCCGAAAGCGTCATAGGCAAAACCAAAGCGCGGACCGAAATTGTTGTAATCGGGATTCCAGACATTTTTCAAACCCGCCTCGCCGACGCGCACCAATCCGCGGTCAGGCAAAAAATTTGACAGACGATTTTCTTTTTCCTGTAAAACGCCGAGATATTCGTAGCGCAAACCGAGATTCAAGGTCAGACGCGGCGTAACTTTCCAATCGTCCTGCGCGAAAAACCCGAAATTGTTGGTAAAAGTTTCGCGGCGCGTTGCTCCGCGCAGCAGAGCCGTGCCGGAAGTCGAAACAACCCCGGCGAGAAAATCGGCGAGATTATTAAAATTGATGCGCCCGCGAGCCAGTTGGTCGGCGTAGGAATCAACTATCGCCCGACGATATTCGCCGCCGAATTTGAAGGCGTGGCTGCCGCGCGTCCAGCTTACATTGTCAACAATTTGAAACGCGCTGCTGACGCGCCCGCGCGGAACATTGGTCGGCGCGCCCAACGGGACAACGCCCGTGACCGTAATCGTCGGCAACGATGTTAAGCCCGAACCCGTTACCAATCCCAAAGAAGCCGGGTCAAAACCCGCGTCGAGCGGCGTAAAAGTCTGCACGAAGCGATTGTAGGCGACGCGGGCTTCGTTAAAAAGCGTCGGCGAAAAAACATTTGAAAAATTGACCCCGAAAAGTTGAATTTTTGTCGGGACAACCGTTTGATAAAGCGGCAGAGGCGAACCGTTGCCGCTGGTCAAAGGAAAATTCTGCTTGCCTTTGCCGTAGATATAACGTCCGCTCATACTGAAATTATCGCTGAAACGGTGGTCAATTTTAACCAGAAAATTGTTCGAGTTATTTAGATTGGGCGCGGCAAAGGCGTAGTTGTTGCCTGTTGGAACATTCAAATTCGCCGTCGGAAAAAGAGTTAAAAGCCTCGTGCTTAAAGCGTTTTCGGCGTGTCCGGCGGCGGTGTTGGCGGCTCGCGCGGCGGCAATATCAGCCGCGCTCGGCACGCGCACCTGGAAAGGCGAATTAACAAATTCGCGCTGACCTTCGTAGCCGGTAAAGAAAAACGTCCGGTTCTTCCAAATCGGTCCGCCGACGACTCCGCCAAAGTTGCCGTTGCGAAATTCATTGCGCGTCCGTTCAAAAAAGTTTCGCGCATCGAAATCATCGTTGCGAATAAAGGTGTAAGCCGAGCCGTGAAAATCGTTCGTGCCGGATTTGACGACGATGTTGACGACCGCGCCCGAATTGCGTCCGTATTCCGCCGCGCCTTGCGTTTGCAGCGAAAATTCGCCGAGCGCGTCAACCGGGAAAAGCGTCGCCGGCGCGCCCGTTACGCCGCCTTGATTAAACGAGGGCTGATTGCGAAAAGAATCGTTATTGTCAACGCCGTCAATCAAAAAGATGTTTGCCTTTTCGCGCTGACCGTTGACTGTGAACGAGCCGAGACTGCCGCGCTGACTGCGCGGAGCCGCGCCCGGCGTGAGCGTCGTCAAACGGCGAAAATCGCGCCCGTTAATCGGCAGCGAGTCAACCTGTCGGCTGCTGATAACCTCCGACAACGCGCTGCTGTCGGTTTTGATAAGCGCAGTATCGCCCGCCGTGACATCAACTGTATTCGTTACGCCCTGCGCTCCGAGCGCAGCGTCAACGCGGGTTTCACCGCCCACGTCAACCTTGACGTTTTTGCGCGTCAACAACGCAAAAGAACTGCTCGAAATCTCGACGGTATAAAAACCGACGGGCAATTCGGGGATGACGTAAAAACCGCTTTCGTCGGCGTTGACCGTGCGTTTCGCGCCCGTCCCTTCATTGGTCGCGTTGACGGTCGCATTCGGCACGACCGCGCCGTTTTGGTCAGTTACGATGCCGAGAATTTTACCGTTGATTGATTGCGCCGAAGTTTTAACACCAAGCAATCCACACAGACAAAAAGTTACAAAGGCAAAACAAATCATGTTTTGTCGAAAGTTGTAATACATAAATTTAGCTCCTCTTAGTCTGAATTAGAATAGAGTTTTCTCAGTGTTCGGCGGGACATCTTTGATAATTTACCCAATGTGTCAGACATACAATCTGGGCAAACCATTTCAACCCAACGGACACTGATACAAAGCTTGTAAACAACCCACCCTTATTCGTTTTGTTTTTGTAGAAAACTTTTACCCCGATGTGCCGTTCGTCTGTTGCTTAATGACAATTGACTAACCGACAACTTGTATTAACCGTTGCTTGTCATTGGTAGAACATCTCCTACGTTTGCTGTCTCCAAGCGCGGCACAAGCAGATGAATCACCACCAGCGCCACCAAATAGGCTGAGGCTGCGAAAGAAAACAAAGGCACGTAACTGCCCGTCCATTCCAGCAAGTAACCGGCGACTTTGGCGATCAACATCCCGCCGATGGCTCCCGCCATGCCGCCGATGCCGACAACTGATCCGACCGCGCGACGCGGAAACATATCCGAAGTTAAGGTGAAAAGATTAGCAGACCAACCTTGATGCGCTGCCGTCGCCAATCCGATTAACGCAACCGCGACCCACAGATTCGCCGCCTTTGCCGCGAACACAATCGGCACGACTGAAAGAGCGCAAATCAGCATCGCCGTTTTGCGTCCGGCGTTGATTGTCCAGCCGCGCTTGATAAATGCTGACGAGAGCCAACCGCCCGCGATGCTACCGATATCCGCCATGATAAAAATCACGATGAGCGGCAGCCCTATGTTTTTCAAATCGAGCTTGTAAGTCTTCCCGAGGAAATCCGGCAGCCAGAAAAGGTAAAACCACCACACCGGGTCTGTGATGAATTTCCCCATCGCAAACGCCCACGTCTGCCGGTGCGGGATGAGTCGCGCCCACGCGATCTTCGTCGTGGCCTCAGCCGGATCACTGCGTATGTACGCGAGTTCCGCGCGCGACAAGCGCGGATGTTCTTCGGGACGGCGATATAACAGCAGCCAGAAGATGAGCCAGACGAAACCGAGTGCGCCCGTTGCAATGAACGCCGCGCGCCAGCCGTAAGCGACCGTAATCCAGGGCACGACGAGCGGCGTCACAATCGCGCCGATGTTTGAGCCTGAATTAAAAAGACCTGTGGCGAGTGCGCGCTCTTTTTTCGGAAACCATTCGGCGACCGTTTTCACTGCTGCCGGAAAATTTCCCGCCTCGCCCAAACCCAGAGCGAAACGCGCCGCGCTAAAGCCCATCACCGATTGCACAAAGGCGTGTCCCATCGCCGCGAGGCTCCAAAAAATTATCGCCAGCGAAAAACCTTTGCGCGTGCCGAGCCAATCCATCAGCCTTCCGATCAGCACCAGCCCAATCGCATAGGCGGTCGTAAACGCAAACGCTACGTTGCTGTAATCAATCTCATTCCAACCCAACTCACCTTGCAGAGTCGTCTTGAGCAGGCCGAGCACTTGCCTATCAACGTAATTGATCGTCGTCGCAAAAAAGAGCAGCGCGCAAATCACCCAACGGTAACGCCCGACGCGCGTTCCGCTTTCCTGCTCGCTAGCGGCGGCAGCAAACGCGCCCGTCGCGCTCGCGCCCGCAACTTGCGCCGGAGAGACATCAGCCAGCGATTTGCTCAAGCCGATCTGCTCCGTTACCTGCGCGCCCGTCGGCTTGCCTGGTTGGGACATGAAGCTCTCCTTCTTTTTGATAATTAAAGTCTGCTGAATTTCGCCTCGACGATAATTTCCATTTGGAGTTTTAAGAATTGACTCCCGAGGCGAGAAAGCCGCCATCAACCGTTATTGTTTGCCCTGTGATAAAACTCGCCGCGTCGGAGGCGAGAAAAACCGCCGCGCCAATCAATTCTTCCGCGCGACCAAAACGGCGCATCGGCGTGCGTAGCAAAAGCTCGCGCCCGCGTTCAGTGCCATCGAGCAACTTCGCGTTGAGTTCGGTCGGAAACACGCCCGGCACAATCGCGTTGACATTAATGCCATCACACGCCCACTCCGCGCCCAGGCTTCGCGTCAGGGCAAGCACGCCCGCCTTCGACGCGCCGTAAGCCGCGACTTCGTGAAACGCGACAAAGGAAGCGAGCGAAGCGATGTTGACGATGCGCCCACGCCCGCTCGCGCGTAGTGGTTCATAAAAGGATTGACAGGCGCGCAAGCTACCCGTCAAGTTCGTGTCCATAATCACCGCCCATGCCGCTTCGTCAACTTGGGCGGTGGCTTGTCGCGACGTGCGTCCAGCGGCATTGACGAGAATATCCATGCGGTCGAAACGCTTCATCACCGCGTCGCGCAGCTCGTCAATTGATTGGCGTTGCAACACGTCTACTGTCTGCCGCAAAGTTTCGCGTCCGCACGCTTCGATTTCGATGCAGACTTCTTCAACTAATTCTTCGCGGCGACCCGTCGGCACAACGTGCGCGCCGGAGCGTGCCAGGCCAATGGCGATGGCGCGCCCCAGACCGGACGTGCCGCCAATGACGACCGCGACACGCTCCGTCAAATCGGTAATGTTTTCCGCCTTCATCGTTGCTTCATTCATCGAACGTTATGCTGTATGCACGACTGCGCCGGATTCGATTTTTTCGATTGAATCCAGTCCGACCCATCGGCGAAAGTTGCCGTTAAAAAGCTTTGTCGCATCACGCTCGATTTCACGGCGCGAGACGGCGCGCCCGTCGCGCAAGAGTCCCGCGTAAGAGTCATAAAGCGCATCGGCTATGACAAGGCGCGAGTGTTCCCATTTGTAAATCAATTGGTCTAGCACGCGCGCGTCTGAATGTTGCGGGATAAAACTCGTGCCGAGCATCTCAAGGCGTTCGCGCGTTATTTCGGAGATAATCGAAGTGTTGTTCAAGAACCACCAGCAGCCGAACGGCATTAAGTTGCTGAACTTTCTTGCCGCGACGCACAACTCATGCTGATTCTCGCGCGAGAGAAAAGTGACGAGGAAACGCACGTCCGCATTTTCGGCGCACAGATGCGCGACCACGTTTACGTCGGCACGGCCAAGCCCGTCGCCTGCCATACGCAAAGCCGGGTTGACTCTGCGCCGCACGCCGATCATCAGCGACAGAGACAAGTTATGCTCGCGGCAGACGGGCAGCACCACGTCGCGTAGCAGGCGCGCGCGCGAAGTTTCTTCCGGGTAAGAGAAATCATCCGGCAGCGAAACGCCTAAGTACAATGGCTTCATGCGCGCTATCCAGTCAGCGAGAAAGCGTCGCGTCTCACTGATCGTGCGCTCGTCAATTTCAACTTGCACTTGATACCCCTGCGCGCTCATCTTCGGCACGGCGTCCGTCCAATTATTCAAGATTCTGTCGAGCCTGAGCGCCGCATGAAAGCGCGCATCAATTTCAACTCCGCTTTTCCAAATGCGCGCTTCAATTTCATCGAGCGGGTCATTGGTCATCACAATGTCGCTGACACGCGCGAGATTCAAGACGCGCTCAAGATAATCGTCCGCGCGTTGCGCGTGAAAGAATTCGCGTGCCTCGCGCAAGTCGGTGGTTCGCGTGTTCAGACCGAGCGTAGACATAACCGCGATGACTCCGCGCGTCGCTTCCGAAAGCGGTGTCTGCTCGACAAACAGCGTCCGCCAGATCAAATCGGTCTGTTCCGTTTTGTTTAAGTGCCAGAACTCTTCGGGCGTCACGCTTGATGAACGAAACAGTTCGGCGATGAGGTAGTGATAATTCAACAGCTCATCAATGCCCCACAAATTCAGTTCGCCGAATTGTGGAGCGTAGAGATGCGTATGCACGTCCGTGACAAATGTCGCCGCCAACGCTTCATCAACGTGTCGCCGCAACTCGCGCGCATCACGCGCTCCACCATCGCTGTCTTCATATGTACCATCGTCAATTTGCTTAATCGTCATGTTTACTCACCACCGTTTATCGTCCGTGTTAGAAAGGAATTTTCGGTGTTCTGCTGTCCGCCGGATTAGCCCAGCGATTGTTCGGCACGAGCGGCGTCCAACCCGGACGCAGCGGGTCTTGATCGTAAGGATACGAACCCAAGCGTTTATACAGTTCGCTGTATTCGGCCAGCTTGTCGCGGTTCAATTTCACGCCCAAGCCCGGCGTGGTCGGAACTTTAATCGCGCCGTTCTCATATTTGAATTTGCCGCCCTCGATAATGTCGTCCACGAGATGATGATAATGCGCGTCCGCTGCAAAAGAGAGATTCGGAATCACCGCGCCCAAGTGCAGCATCGTTGCCAGTTGGATTCCCAACTCGCCTGATGAATGCACGGCGACGCCAAGTCCGAACGTTTCGCACACGCCCGCCGCTTTGACGCATTGACGTATGCCGCCCCAGAACGTCGTATCGAGCAGGATTACGTCCACCGCTGTATTTAGAATGTTTGCCGCGAGTTGCTCAAAGCTCACAACGACCGTGTTCGTGGCGAGCGGCATTCGCACTTTCTCGCGCGTGCGCCGCATCCCCGAGAGACCGAACACGGGGTCTTCGAGATAATCATTGCGTATGTCTTCGATTTGTTGCCCGAACCGGATTGCCTGCTCGGTTGACCATACCGCGTTCGGGTCGAAGCGAAAACGATCCCCATCAAGCGCGGCAGCAACAGCGCGATAACATTCCAGTTCGTAGTCCGGCGCGAAGACGCCGCCCTTTAGTTTGTGCGAAGTGAAACCATAATGCTCCTTCAGCTCTCGCGCGTGTGTGACGAGTTGCTCGATGGTTCGCACTTCTCCGCTTCCGTCTTTCGGATTCGGATAGCGAAAGAAGAGATACGACGCGAACGGCACATGCTCCTGAAGCCGTCCGCCCAAAATTTCGGAAACGGGAACATTCCATTTCTGGCCGAGAATGTCTAGGCACGCGAATTCGAGCGCGGCTAAAATCTGCGTGCGATTGTTGTAGAGCGAAGCGGTCGGGTTACTGATGAGAAAACGCATCTCTTCAATGCGCGCCGGATCGCGTCCGACAAGGTAAGTCTTCATCTGGCGAAAGACGGCTTCGGCTGACTCGCCGCCGCCACCCATCTCACCGAGTCCGGTGATGCCCTCATCTGTTTCCACTTCAACGATGGTGCGCACGAAGCGTCCCCAGTGGCAGCCGTTCGCATGACGCAACGGCGCTTCGAGCGGAACCGTCACCGTCGTCGCTCTGATGTCCGTAATCTTCATGCTTGCTCAAACCCTTCTCGCATCGCATCAATCAAAATCTTTCTAAGCCGCAAGCTTCACGGCAATAGCGTTGGATCGCCGCCGCGCGGTAACTCTTTGCGGACTAACCCGACGCGGCGCGACGCCGAATCTTTAGCGAATTTCCAGTAGCGTACAATCAAATCCATCGCCGCTGTCTCCGCATCCTCTGCGCTTGCGCCGCCGACGACGAGCCACTCGCCGCGCGTCGCACCATTCGGCACACGCGCGACGAACTGTTTGGCGCTGCGAATGTCCGGCGGCAAATCATTTGCGACTAACGCCGCGAGCGCATTTGTTTTCGCCGTGCCGACGACGACGAGCGCACCACGCGCACGCATATCCGCAGGCAAATCGTGCAACTCATACATCTGTACGGGACGCCCCGTCGCGCTCTCCAGAGAGTTCGTCAACGCCGAAGCCGTTTCGAGTTCAAGCACCGGCGCGCCGTCACCATAAACGACGGCGAGCGGGCGATTGAAGTTGAACGCGAGCGCATCGCTGCCGTAGTTGATCGCGGATTTTGTCGCATCGTCAATCGGCGGCGCGCCTTCGAGCCTTGCTTCCGCCCAGCCGTATCGCACGAATTTATTTTCACCCTCAAGCCGCAGAAAGACGTGATAGAAGCCGGGCAAAATCTCTTTCGCAGATTTTTTCAGAGAGATGCGGACGGGCACATTTGCGTAAGCGTTCGGCGCGAGGCGAAGCGACGCAGCATTTTCACTTTGCAGCGTCGCCGTAACATTCGACGGCGCTTCGATAACGGCGCGCAAAGTGAGCGGGCGGCTGCCTGTGTTCATAACGCGAAAGGTTGCCACGCCTTCGCCGTTCGCATTGAGCGTGAGCGGGACTTGTTCAATCTTTATCACACGGTTCGGCGCGTCCGGCGACGAATATTTTTCGATCAAGCGCATCAACTCGAACGCTTCCGGCTTCAGGCGACGGCTCAACCAGAGCGGTTCGTAGTGGCGTATGCCTGTGAGCGTGCGCGGGTTCATGGCGAGCGATTCCTGAAATTGAAACTGATAAATTTCGGGCATCGAGTGTGTCAGCAAAACATTTTCGAAGATCGGCGCATAGATTTTCGCGCGCGCTTCCGGCGTCATGCGCGTCAGCCCGCGCCAGTTCCATTCAGTAATCAATGGCGGCTTGTTAACCTTCGCCGCGTAGCTTGCAGACGCCAACGCAAATCCGCGCGCGCTTGGAATCGCCTCAACGGAATCCATGTACATATGCGCGCCGATGCGATCAGAACGGCCACCGAGTTGTTGAAGGCGCGTGAAGCTGCCCGTGTTGGTGCTCGCCGTCAGATGCACAGGAATTTCCGGCGCGACGCGCTTCACCGCATCGTACACGCTGTTCCAATATTTTTCGCGGCCATCAGCAATGCCGAAAATCAAGACTTCATTTTCTACTTCGACGCCGTCAACGACATCGCGGTAACGTGCGACGAGCGCGGCAACCTGTTCGGGCGGAAGCTGTACATCAAGCAGGGCGCGCAAACCAAGATGGCGCATCTCGTTGAAGAGAAAGTCAAGATATTCCTGCTTCGTTTTCCCATCTACGGGCGCGAGCAGTTCAAGATGATGAAGGCGAATCATCTCGAAACCCATAGCCTTTGCGAGACGCAGATCGCGGCGTATGTCGTCGGCGAATAAACGCCACTGCGTAACAGTGTCGGCGGCGAGCGGCCAGTAGGCGTCACGATCCATGCCGGGCAGTTTTAATGAATCGAAATTCTCACCGAGCGTCGAGTATGGGAAATAACTTGTGCCGAAGCGGGCGAACGGCACGCCGTAAACGATGCGCGCAGTTTGCGTCGTCGCCTGTTCTTCCCGGTAGCCTGCGTAAGCGAGAAAGAGTTGGTCGGCGCGCTCGTTTGTCATCGCCGAATCGTTGAAGACAATACGCGAAGAGAAAGCAAGCGGCACGTCCGTTTGCGCGGGAAGCAACTTATCAACGAAGCGGCTGCGGTAATAACTGATGTTCGAGCGCGCGACTTCCGTGATCGAGTAGAGATTATTGGCATCTGCGCGCGCTTCCTGTCCGAGTTGCGGAATGTTTGCGCCGATGAAAGAGCCTTTGCGTTTATCGGTCGCGTCTTGATGCACTGTGAAGGATTCGGCGAAATCGTTGATCCACATGGCGCTTTGATTTGCGGCGAAGGTGGAAGCGATCCAATCCACTCCACGTTGCACGAAGAGATGTCGGCCTTCGCCCGCGCGGAATTGCGTCGCGCCGGATTCGGCGAGCGTCGTGAGGTGATTGTCGTAGTTGACTGTGCGCGGCTTCAAGACTTGTGGCTGTTCCCAACGTGCGACAACCGCTGCGTACTTATTTTTAGTTTCCTGCGCCGAGACGTTTCGCAGCGTGATGGTCGTGTCTAAAAAACCGTCTGCGTAGATGCGCGCGGTGACGCTGATGGCGAGGCCGTCGCGTTCGCCCGCGCCCGTCCACTCTGTAAAGACTTCGCCGTCAGCGCCGCGCGTGAAGTGAAGCGGCAGAGCGCGAAATTCTGCGGCGTGATTCAAACTCTTTTCCGCTGCCGCAGGGCGCACAATGACATCCCAGTTGAGCCGTCCCATCGCTTGCCCGCGATAGATTAGGCGCAAACCTCCGGCCTCATCCGGTTGAGCCGCAAGCGAGCGCGCCGTGTTGCGATTCGCGTTGTTACCTGTTGCCCCTCCTGTGTCGCGCAACGTGAATGTGCGGCCTGTATTTGCGGGCAACTCTTCCACAAACACGTAGCCGTCCGGCGTAATCTGTGCGGGGCGATTATCAGTTGTCCGCCACGCGCTGCCGCGACGCGGGACGTTGGCGCGGACACGCACGGGAACGTGAATCGCAAACGGAAAGTTATTGACCACTTCAACGCGCGGCAAGTCTTTAACGACAGCCAATGGCGCGCTTGTCCACACAAGCACAAGGCACAACGCGACGCACCAGATGAGCGCGTGTTTAAGCGAAGCGCGCGGCGCGTATTGGATGAAGCGTAGGGAAGGAATTTTCATTGGCGCAACTTGCGATTGCCGCAAACTCTCGCGGTGAATGTTTTTCGGTGCGGGCGACGCATCGCGCGATGTAAAACGTGTCTTTTACCTGCCGAATAATCGCCCGCACAAATTTCTTCGGAAACCCGATTCTTCAGAAGTCCAAATGAAGGCCGAAGCGTATTTGGCGTTCCCCGAATGAAGTGGTAATCCTACCGAAGTTGGCGTTTGTAAAGTTGCCGCTCGGATCATTGAAGTGCGGCGTGTTAGTAAGGTTGAAAGCGTCTGCGCGAAACTGAAAACGGTAGCGTTCTTTGAGCGTAAAGTTACGGAAAACACCGAGATTGTAGTTGTAAAAGTTCGGCCCACGCACTGTGTTGCGCCCGACGTTGCCGAAAGTTCCCGGCGCGGGTTCGACAAAAGCAGCAGTGTCGAAATAGAGCGCGCCGCCGCCCGTGCCGCCGAGAATGCTCGGCGCGGCGATGACGTTCGGGCGATTCGTGAAACCTTGCGGGCGATTATCGCTCAGGTTGACGCCGATGATGTCAACGGGCGTGCCGGAGCGCGCAGAGAAGACGCCGTTTAATTGAAAGCCCCCGAAGATGCTCTTGAGACGAAGGCCGCCTTCGTCAAAGAAGCGACCGGGATGGCCGGGCAAGCGTATGACGTGGCTGGCGACGAAGTTGTGGCGGCGATCAAAAGCAGAGGGGCCGCGATCACGGCTGTCGTCGAGCGGATTCGGGATAGTGAAAGCGTCTGTGTAATCGAGCGATTTGCTATAAGTGTAAGAGACTGTCAATTTTGAGCCGCGCGACAAGCGACGCTCGATCTTGGTTTGCAGCGCGTTGTAAGAACTGCTCAACATGAAGTCTATGATGAAGGTGTCCGCCGTGCGGCCGTAGAGCGCGGCAAGCGGGCGGTCTGTGGTTCGCGCGCCGCCGATGCGTGGGCCGGTGGCGTTGATGTTGCGTTGGCCTGGAAGCCGCGTGCCGATGTTGCCGACATAAGAGACCTCTGTGACGAAGCCGAAGATGTCGCGCTGAACGGTAAAGTTGAAAGACTGTGTATAGCCGCGACGCGGATTTGGATTGTAGACGCCGAGGACTAGATTGCCCGTTGGCGTGATGCTGCCGCTCGACACGTCAATCACGGGCGGCGGCGGAATGCCGTTAGCGATGTTGCCCGCCGCCACCAGAGAATTTGCGCCCTGCACCTGCACGGTGGGCTGCGCCGGAAAACTGCCGGGATTAAGCGAATTGATCGAGAAGGGATTGTAGCTGAGGCCATAGCCAGTGCGAATCACAGTCTTGTTATCGAGCCGGTATGCAAGACCCAGACGCGGCGCAAAGTTATTGTACTGCGTCTTGACGTTGAGCCGCCTGTTAATGGGGCCATAGCCTGCGATTAAAAGCTGATTGGTCGCCGGATCGTAGCGCGATTGATCGCCCGGATTGGCGACCACCGCGAAAGGATAAACTTCGTAGCGCAAACCATAGTTAAGCGTCAGATTCGGACTAACCTGCCAGCGATCCTGCGCGTAGAAGAAGTATTGGCGCTGGCGATAGCCGCCTTCCTGCTGCACGGTTGTGCGCGTGATCGTTTGCGGCAATCCGAGCAGAAACGAAGCGAAAGCGTTTGACGAAGATGTTGAGATGCCGGAGCGCGAAGTAGAGCCGGTCGTAAAAGTTAAATCACCGCGCGGGCCGCTTGAGCGCGATTGCAGCGGATTCAGAATCAGATTGCGTATATCCGTGCCAAAACGAATCGTATGATTGCCGCGCACGTTCGTCCAGTTGCTGACGAAGTTGGTGCTCGTCTCCGCAATCTTAAATGGCACGGTGGCGACGGTGCCCAGAAAGTCGAAGCCGCTGATATTGATGCGCGGAAGGCCTTTTGTCAAAAAGTCTCCGGTGTTGATGCCGGGAATACCGACCTGCGTCGCAAGGTCTGGATCGGTTGGTGAATCGCCGGTGATAAAGACGCGGACAAGACCGAAGCGCGCTTCCGTCACGAGCGTCGGTGAAAAGGTGTGCGTCAGATTGAGCGAGACGCTTTGATCGCGCGCCGGCCCGATGGCGGCGGTGGCGGTCGAGCCGCCGAGTCCCGAAGGCGGGCCGCCCAGAATACCGAACGCGGGCGGATCGGAAGTGAGAGCTTTGAAGAAACTGTAACGCGCGAAGCCTTCGGTCTTGTCTGTGAACTTCTGATTGATCTTCACGTCGAACGAATCGCGGTTCTGGCTGAACTTCGTTCCAACTTGGTAGTTATTGATAAGGCCGGGCAGATTCGGCAGCGGCAACATCGCCAGAATATTACGCGCGACGGGACTGATCCGATTCTGCGGAATAATATTGCCTGCAAACTGCGTGCGATTCGCGCCGGTGCTGACCGTTCCGGTCGCAGGATCAAAGATCGGCGTGGTCGAAGCGCCGAAATTGCCGTTGCGAAAATCGAGCGTCGGCACGGAGAACAAGCCTTCCTGACCGCGCCGGTCGCGCCCGCCCTGATAATCGCCAAAGAAGAAGGTACGGTCGCGCCTGATGGGGCCGCCGATGGTAAAGCCGAACTGCGTCAGATTCGTGGTCGGCTTGGCGAGCTGGGAGAGCGTGTTGCGCGCTTTGAGGGCGCTGTTGGTGTTGAAGTAAAAGAGTGTGCCGTGAAAATTGTTTGTGCCCGATTTGATCTGCACGTTAACGACGCCGCCGGTGGCGCGTCCCTGCTCGGCGTCATAGGCGTTGGTGGACACGTCAACAACTTGAATCGCGTCGGGCGGCGGCACGATGGCAATCTGCGACGTGACGTTGGTTTGATTATTAATTGTGCCGTCAAGTTGATAGCCGTTGTAGCGATTATTCTGTCCATTGATGCTGCTGGAGAGCGAACCGCCGGGATTACCAAAAGCACTACCGGATGCTTCAGGAGGAGTTACGCCCGGCACGAGTTCCAGCAAGCTCTGAAAATTACGGTCAGGTGTGAGCGGCAGATTCTCTATCTGCACGGTCGTTATCTGCGTGCTCAAGTCGCCGCGATCCGTTTTCAGAAGCGGCTCCGCGCCGCTCACTTCAACCGTCTCGGTTGCGCCGCCCGGCTCAAGTTTCGCATCCACACGTAAGGTCGTATTAATCGCCACCTCGGCGCGCGGATTAATAAATTTTTTGAAACTTTGGCTTTCAACTTCCACACGGTAAACGCCCGGCGCCAAACTGCTGAACGTGTAATTGCCCTCGTCATTGGTAATGGCTTCGCGTCCCGTGCCCCGATCAATGTCTGTGATGGTAATATGCACGCCGGGAATCACGCCGCCGTTGGCGTCCTCGACGTGCCCAACGAGTGACCCCGTCACAGTTTGCGCCGCCGCTGCGCCGCCGAACAGGCACGTCAAGCAAAAAGCAGCGACCAGGCGGGTGAATATTGTTCGTTTCATGATCAGAATCTCCATGGAGTTTGAGACCGGGAAGCTCCCGGACTTGCTATATTGATTTCTGCACCTTGGCATAAGATTCCCTTTTGACTGCCAGCCAAAAGTTTTTACTGATACTACAGCTAACGTACGACACCGTCAGTATATAGTTCGTGGCAACAACAAATTACCCAGAATCAGCAGAATTAGTCACTGTGCCCTGAAACTCACGCGGTTGATGGAGCACCGAAATGCTTTTGTAGAACGAGTGCGATGGTGCCGCGTAGTCTTGGTTGCGCGGCATCTTCTGCCGGAACGATGCGTGTCGCAGTGGCTGTCGGCGAGCGTTCCGCGATAACTTTTTTGACGATGGGGCCGACGCGCTCCCAAGCGCGCGTTACTTCTCCAACCAAAACAATCAAGCTCGGCGCAATTCCGGTGACGAGCATTGATATGCCGACGCCCAAGTAATGAGCCATGCGGTCAAGCACCTTCGCCGCGCGCACGTCGCCCTGTTCTGCCAATCGCAAAATATCGTCAAAGGTCGGCTCGGTCGAGCGTTGCGCGCCGCTGCTTGCTTTGCTGGCACGACTGCTTGATGTAGCTTGCATATAAGCGCGAATTGTCGCCGAGTTTGAGGCATATACTTCCCAGCAACCGCGATTGCCGCACTTACACGGCGGACCATCTTCGTTAATTGAGACATGACCAAATTCTCCCGCCACGCCTGTCGAGCCATTGACGAGTTGCCCGTTCGCGATGATGCCCGTTCCGATTCCTTCCGAAACCGTCACGGCAATCAAATCGCGTATGCCATCTATTCGCTGACCGAACCATATTTCCGCTAAAGCGCAAGCGTTTGCGGCATTTTCGATTTCCACCAGAAGTCCTGTGGCACTTTCAAGCGGCTTTTTCAAATCAATGTCGTGCCAGCCTAAATTCGGCGCGAAAACCAAGCGTTGCGACAAATGGTTAACACGTCCCGGCAAACTCACACCGATCCCCTCATAGAAGACCTGCGGGCGCAGTTTAATAAAGTCTGACACGTGCTCGCATAAATCTTTGATGAAAGCCTGCGGCTCTGCTGCTGTCGGAAAAGATTCCTGCGCGATGAACCGCGCATTGAGATCGGCGAGCGCGATGGTAGTGCTCAACGGGCGCACGTTGATGCCGATGATTCCCGCCCGTTCAACATTCAGGTGCAGGAACCTTGGCTTACGTCCGCGTGGCAAATAGCCGAAAGCTCCCTCTGTAATCCACTGCTCCTCGATCAACTGCTCCGTAATGACCGAGATGGTACTGCGCTGAAGCCCGGAAAGCCGCGCTAGATCAGCGCGCGAGATAGGCTGGCGTGTGCGAATCATGTCAAGCACGATGCGCCGGTTTATGTCTCGCGCGGTCTCACTCGTCGCTACTTGAAAGCTCGTGAGATCGATTTTTCGCATAAATCAGAAGGAGAGTAGCGTCTGGTTACGATCCGATTTAGTTCGAGGCTTGAATAATATAAGCAAAGAAGATTCATAGTCAAGTATTAGGGTCTATTCATTCTCGTTTAGAGGGACGGCTTCCACCAGTAGAATGAGGTTGCCAAACCAAGACTTCTCTGGAAGAAGGAACGATGTCCACTCAGAGAGTGCCGTCCATGCATGATGCTTTAGCAGAAGTGCCCGACTTCCGACAAGCACAAGGACGCCGCTATGAACTCTTACCCGTGTTATTGCTCTGTTGTGTCGCCGTCATCTGCGGCGCACGCTCACAGAGCGCGATTGCCGAGCGGGGTAGAAACTACGGAGCGCGCTGGCTGCACCGACTTGGAATCAACCAACGGCGCGCTCCCTCGCAACCCACTCTGCATCGCCTGTTCAAAGGTCTCGACTGTGCGGCACTGGAGCGTGCCATGACCAAGTGGGCGGAACAGGTCTTGAAGCGAGGCTAGAGCCTGCGGCTTGGAAGCCTTGGCGATAGATGGTAAGACCTTGCGCGGCAGTGCCGGGCAAGGAGCACCGGAGTGCCACTTGATCAGTGTCTTGTCACATCGCTTAGGCGTTGTCATGGGGCAAGTCGCAGTCTCCGATAAAAGCCACGAACTCGGACACTTGGAGCCGTTGCTTGATGCGCTCGCACTCTCCGGGGCGCGTCGTGACAACTAATACCTTACACACACACGCGGGCGTGGCGCAGCGGATCAGCGCGGCGGGCGGCGATTACCTGCTGCCGGTCAAGGACAATCAGCCGCGCTTGCGTGAAGATATAGCACTCGTCTTTGCATCTGCCGCGACTTTGGCGGACGCCGTCACACAGGCACAGAGCACGGATGCCCACGGCGACCGTATTGAGACATGCCGCTTGCGGGCTTCGGCGGCGCTGGTCGGTTACACGGACTTTCCCGCGCACCAGCAGGTGCTAGAGTTGCGGCGCACTATCACGAACAAGCGGACGGGCACGACGCGCGAAGAACTCGTCTATGGCATCACGTCGCTTGCCCCGCATCGCGCCACTGCCGCTGAGTTGTTGAAGCTGTGGCGCGAACACTGGCACATTGAGAACAAGTTGCACTATGTTAGAGACGTGACCTTTGATGAAGGCCGTTCGCAGGTTCGCACCCAACGCATTACGCAAGTCATGGCGACGCTCAGAAATGTGACTATCTCCTTGTTGCGTGTCAGCGGAGCAACCAATATCGCTGCCGCCTGTCGCCGCTATGCCGCGCAACCGGCTTTAGCTCTGGCAGCGGTCGGCATTTCACGTCGAGAATGAATAGACCCTATCAAGTATTTTGTTCCATTGTGTAACCCCTCGTGGCTGATGTCTGGACACATTTGATAAAAGGGCGAGTGGTCACGAGTCAGTGACTCGTGAGAGCATCGGTTTGCGATGACTCAACACTCCCTTACCACTCGCCTCAGCGAGTATATCAGCCTTGTTTTG
>JAABUK010001499.1_pt1 | contig 44060 bp, 46 predicted proteins | sample 5559141 | NCBI WGS metagenome assembly JAABUK01 (sample SAMN10711869, study PRJNA513367) | rock metagenome | isolation source: Antarctica rocks | place: Antarctica: Victoria Land, Pudding Butte nord | collected 2016-01-03 | reverse complement strand
TTATATTAAAATATAATTAAAATTTAATATATATAAATTTATAGATATATTTATTAAATCTATAAATAGTATATCTAACTAATTATTAAGCGAAAATTTTAAATTATCAATTTTAATATCGATTTTAGAGCGATTTTTGATATACTTCTATTTATAGGAATAATCGACTATATAATCGATTATTAATCGATTAATAATTGATTACGATTATAGGGTTTTCATAATCGATTATGGACGATTTTAACACCCTGTCTTCCGCTCATTCTAGCGGCAGATCAGACGTCTCTCATCTTGAAGTCTAAAAGCTTCTCGGCACCCTAGCTCTGGCTTCATCGAGCGATCAAGTGCTTCTCCCCCTCTCAATGGCGGCATCTCACCATGGTCGAAGCGAGAGAGATGCGTCACTATCTCATTCAAGGTATAGCATTTGATAGTGGCTCGCTGAGAGCTGCCGGCGCAAATCTAGACTGGTGAAATGCTGTTCAAATGCATCATACTTTAGCCTTCGAATATCTGCTTTCCACCGCTCCAATCTAGCTCGATATGCACCTCGCAGGCCCGATACATCTCCCTTGCTTCGCTAACCTTCTGGTGACCTTCCGCGTTGACTAATATGCCGTCAGCATACATGCGATACTTTCATCTCTGTCTTTTGCTTCCGACCGTCATTCCACCATTCGTCACTCCCGCTCCATGCTAGTTAGAGCCTTTTGGCCCATGTTCTGTGACAGTCTTGGTGTAGATCCATGAGACCACATCTCTTCTTCCTCTGTGATAACAATTTTCAAGACGGTCGGAGCGCTCTGCAAACATGCCAGGTCCAAATCAGAGTATGACACAGCAAGCCGTTGGACTTACGCCAAATAGCATCCAGCCCTATGGCTCATATCGCCCAAGGAGAAGGGTAGCTTCAAGATAGACGACCAGAGAGATTTCCTGGCTAACGAACGCTCAGATTATCCTTTGCTTCGATGGAACAGGAAATAAGTTCTCTGGTGATAATCATGACGAAATGTTGAGGGAAGAATGGCATTGACAGCCAGCAAGGTACCTCTGCCGATAGCAACATTCTGAAAATATATGGGATGCTGGACCGTGAAAATGGCGACAGTAATGCGCACCCCGGACTGCACCTTAGCCTCTGCTGAACGGTTTGCACAGAACACTACTATCAGGTACATCCAAATCGAACGACATGATATTGAGAGGCTCCTCTAAACATATGGCAGCCGGGAATTGGCACTTACGTCAATTCGAGATCAATATCCCATACCAGTAGGTTAGCTCGGCTAAAGTCCTGGTACCAAAAGGCCAAGGACTCTGCCGTAGGCACGTCATTTGATGTACATGTTATGGTATGATACCGTCAAAACGGGCTATGTCAAGAGGAAAACTGAGACCCGCATATGTAGGGAGCGTACACCTTCTTAATGCAGTGCTACGACGATGACGATATCTTCATATTTGGCTTCAGTCGTGGAGCTTATGTAGCGCGTTTCCTCGCTGAGATGCTTGACCATGTGGGGCTTCTCAGCGCCGGAAATCAAGAAATGGCTCGATTTGCATGGAAAGCTTTCGCTCAATGGCAGGAAAGAGAAGACAATACCGACGAAGAAAAGAAGAATAAAAAGGAGCTACTTCGCTTCTTACAAGCCTTTCGCAATACTTTTAGCCGTCCAGTCAGGCGGATACGGTTCCTAGGACTCTTCGACACAGGTAATGGATCAAAGTCCAAAAGGCGTGGTGAGCCGCTAACGTGCGTACAGTGAACAGTGTACCGAGATTCGAAAGTGCTTGGATGAAACGATCGAAATTCCCGTATACCGCACGCAGTTCGGCCAGAGTAATACGCCATGCTGTATCTATCGATGAAAGGAGGGCGAAATTTCGATCAGACCTCCTGTCCGAGTCCAAAACATCCAAGCCACATGAGGCAAGTCTTCAACATCGACGAGGACGTGAGACTGGACGTGACGACAATTGGATGGTGCGGGGAGAGAAGCCGAAAGCGGAGAATCAAGATCGATTTCGAAGGAAATCTCGCATTCGCATTCCAATGTCTGAGGAAAATTCTGCTCCTCGACAGAGCACCTTTGGAGGAGATCACCTTGATCCCCGTCGAAGTACCCAGGGTCGGGTACGGACTCCAAGCCCAGCCATCTCACGCGATGCCACGGGGGATGCTGCTTCAATCCGTTCGGGGACCTCAATGGCCTCCTACCAGCCTGCCGATCATCTCGACGATGACGATGACGACAAAGACGAAGCGGCGGCCCAAGATATCGAAGAATTATGGTTTCCCGGCTGCCACGCCGACTTGGGTGGAGGCTGGCCTTTGGACGAGAAAGTTGGGGAAGAGTCGCAATTGAGTCATGGTCCTCTCGTGTGGATGGTCCGAGAGGCCCAACGTGCCGGCCTTGAGTTTGACCCCGAGAAGATGCTCAAGTATCGATGCTGTGACGAAGACTACCGAATACCCTCTCTAGGCCTCACCATGGACACTCAGCCCCTACCAGACATGCCAGAAATCCACGTCACCAGCTCTCCTAGCCCACAAGACGCACCAGACATTTTCAACAGCCCGCACCATGACAAGCACGAGCCTGGCTGGGTTCCTGGTCTCGAGCCTGAGCAATCTGCGTCATCTGGCTTTCACAAGGCCCTTACCGACGCATTCACCAGAGGCACTCTGCACGACTGTCTCGAATTCAACAATGGGCTCGATGTCGGATCCGTTCTGCGCTGGAAAATGATGGAATATTTGCCCTTCCGACGCATGGACTTGCGCCCTGACGGCTCATGGAAAGCCATATCCCTACCCCTGTACGTTGCATTCTCTGTTCAATAACTCCCAATCTAGACTTTCTCATACCTCATGAAATGCGTTTCGGCAGGTGTCAAGCCTCCAATCTATCTCAAACTGCTTTCTCTAGCTCATAAAGTCAACAGCTGACTCCAATATCATACAGACCCATGGGAGAGACTCGAGATATACCCGAGAATGCGCGAATACATCATTCGGCCATAAGGCGCATGGAAGCCAACGAGAGCTATCGGCCAGGTAACCTAATTGTCGGAGGCGGCGGAAGAGGAATGAGGAGGGGGCCGAAGGATTTGGGTATTGGGCAATGGGAAGTTGTCAAGGAGGAAGGAGATCTAGTTGGCATGACTTATATAAGGAAAGGACCGAGTCCTGCGAAGCAGATGGACAAGGTGAAGTTTGAGAAGATTGATAAAGAGGAGGGAAACAAGGTTGGGAGAGGGACGCGCCTGAAGAAGGCGGCGGCGAATGGCCGATAGAACGTTGATATCTCGATATATAGATTAAACATTAGTTGTATATTCAGTAAGTCGTCACCCTAGAAATCCAGTTCCTAGAATGTATCCGAGAAGAGCGAAGATCCCCGTCATAAGTAGCGTACCGCTTTCCTCCCCTGCACCCGCCCCGCGAGCCGAGCCTGACCTAACCATGCCAGATTGTTTCGAGGCCGGGTCTGAGCTGCCTTTCGAAGGGGCAGTCGAGGCAGCTGCACCACTCCCAAAGGCGGATGCGATCAATCCACCCACGATAGGCTCCAAAGTCGTGGAAACAGTTCCTGACGCTCTGTATGGAATAGTAGTAGTGCCAATTATGGCTTTTGTGGGCTCCGTCAGGACCGACATGGATGACCCCGTATATGTCATAACCATCCCGCCACTTTGAAAGGTCGCGCCGGATCTTAAGGTCATAGCGATGTTCTCAGTCGTGTACATGATGCTTTGCACAGAATTAGGCGTCGCCGTGCCTGTGAATTGCGGAAGAAAGGAGTGAGCCGTCCCGTCCACGACCACTTCATCGTTTCCAGCCGATAAGACCATGCCAGATATTGTGGCCTGACTTCCTCGAGCAATTGTCTGACTGGCAATCACCAAGCCACCGTCAGAACCTTTTTGAACAGCGTAGCCAGCAATCGAGAGCGGAATTGGTGTCTCAGACGAGTCGAAACCCAGAGTTTGGGGCGTCACTAAATGAGTTGAGGCGTCAACAACAAGCTCACTTGCTCCTACAGAAATAATGTGGCCCGATATTGTGGCTTGGCTTCCTTGGGAGATTGTTTGACTGGCAATCACGAAGCCACCATTAGAGGCTTTTTGAACAGCGTAACCAGCAATCGAGAGCGGAACTGGTGTCTCAGACGCGTCGAAACCCACAGTGTTGGGTGACATTGAACGAGTCGAGGCGTCAACAACAAGTTCGCTAGCTCCTACAGAGATAACGTGTCCCGATATCGTGGCCTGACTTCCTTGCGTGATTGTCAGACTCCCAAAAATGAAGGCTCCATCTTGTGCTTTCTGCGCAGTTTGTCCCGCTATCACCAATGGGGTAGGTGATTCTGGTGCTGTAGACAAGAGGGCATGTGTGATTCCATCAACAACAAGATTACCTGCACCGACAGAAACCTCAACTCCGGAAATAGTGGCCTGACTGCCTGGCGTGATCGTCTGGCTAGCGATAACTAAGCCGCCGGCGGGAAGTGTCTGTACAGTGTTCCCTGCGACTACAAGAGGGGTCGCTGTTTCGGATGGCATGGTTGGGAATACGTGAGTAGTGCCGTCAATAACGACGTTACTACTACCGACAGAGACGACGGCGTGGGATATGGTGGCCTGACTGCCTGGCGTAATCGTCTGACCTGCGACGACCAAGCCGCCGTCTGAAAATATATGTGCAGTGTTCCCTCCGACGATGACAGGCGTCGCTGTTTTGGGTGGCGTGAGTGGGTATGCGTGAGTGGTGCCGTCGACGATCACATTGCTACTACCAACAGAGACGACGGCGCCGGATACAGTAGCTTGACTGCCTGGCGTAATCATCTGGCCTGCTACGAGCAAGGCGCCGTCAGCCGCCTTTTGAATTGTTTGTCCGCCCATCACGAGTGGTGTGGGTGTTTGTTTTGCCCCGGGTGCGCCAGCAACAGTGTTGCTGTCACCAATGACATCTGCGGTGCCCATTTTTGTTGGCCCAGACACGTCTGCACTCACACCTCCGTCAGGGGGAGCCACATCCACCGGATGACCGTTTACTTTGGATGGATGCGGAGCGGCTGCTGGTTGGGAGACTTCTGGACCTGGTGCGGCGTAGACCACGTCAGCTGGTATTGTCGCCCCGTTGCTGGAGCTGCCCTCCGTCGCAGCTCCATTCCCAAGATTCACAACATTAGGTATTGCTGGATTCTGGATGCCTTTCCCAGATGATGAGGGATGGGATGCTGCGCCAGCTGGAACCAATGGGCTGTTAGGATTGGCTTCTACGAGGGCTCCATTCCCAGGGTCGACCAGAACCGGACCCGGATTATTCTGTGATTTAGCCATGCTCTGGGCGTTAGCTTGCACGGGTCCAGCATTTCCTACGTTGGATAAGGAGTGTGCATTGCTCTCTTTAGCAGTTCCATCTCCGGATTTGACCAAGACGGGTACGGGGTCATTTTGCGTCTGGGGCGCAACAGGATATACTGCGTTTGCCGCTTGACCAGAGACGCTTGGAGGTATGCTCTGGCTGCCTGGCACCGCCTTCAGAGCCACACCTGGTGCTTGAGGAGCCTGCTGAGTTGAGCTGAATGAGGATCCAGGAGCTGAGACAGGAACGGCAGGCGTATTGTGCTCGCCTGAACCCCCCGCTGCGATACCAGAGTTAACCTGCGGCTGACCCGGTTCAGCTGTTGTGGTGCTTTGTAAAGCTTGGTGCAGCTGAGACAGCTGATCTGGAGACAGGTTCGCGGGATCAACGACTCCAGAAGTGCTCTGTCGTGAGTTGGCGGGAGCCGCTTGTGCTGCGTTTGCTGGCGTATTGGGCATTGCGGGCAGCGCTTGAGAAGGCTGTATGGGAGTTGGGGGGCCAGCATTTTGGGCAGGTAGTGCTGCTTTTGGTGATGGATCCGACGGTAAACTATTGGCTATAGCTATTGGAGCCGGAGCAAGCGCTTGAGAAGGCTGTATGATATTTGGGGGACCGGCATTTTGGGCGGGGGGTGATGCCTTTGGTGATGGATCGGACGGTAAGCCATTGGCTATAGCTGTTGGAGCCGGAGCAAGCGCTTGAGAAGGCTGTATCGGACTCAAGGGACCGGCATTTTGGGCAGGGGGTGCTGCTTTTGGTGATGGATCTGACGGCAAGCTATTGGGTGTAGCTGTCGGAGCCGGAGTCACTGGAGCTGGGGTTGCCTGGGCTACAGCTGGAGTATCTGACACCGCAGCACCTTTAGCAGCCATGGCGGTGGGCAGTGAGGCCGCTGATGGGACCAATGCTCCGCTAGCCTTCTTAAGGAACCTTGGAGGATCGAAAGCCCCATAGAATAGAGGCTCACAACTGGCCCAAGCAGGATCAACAGTAGTCAGATCTGCGGGTAGTGAAAGCCGTGGGTTCGCGTATGGAGGACAGCCCGGCTTATATAGCGTGCTCGTCGTGATAGGGTTTGTATACAGGTCCAAGAAGTCGATCGTATGAAAACCACCAGCGACCACATACTCATTGCAATTAGGTCCTGGGATCTCGAGTGTCCCAAACGCCAGGAATCTGGAGGAATATCCAATGGTTTTGGCTTCGAAAGAAGGTCCAGTAGTGTCAAGCATGGAGGAGCCGCACGTCACTGTTGCTCTCAGAGAACTATACACCACTATTGCACATACGATCAGCATCTGGGAAAAAATAATACGCCATATTAGTAAGACTTGGGCGTTAGAGACGGATATGACAACTCAGGAAGAAAGCCCAGCATAGAAAGAAGGATTCTGGAAAGTACCTACCGTAGACCGAGGGGGACGTGAAGGTAAATCCGTTCTCGACAATGGTGTACGGTTCATTGGCCGTAATCATCGCACCCGACTGATTCTTGTTCGCATCGGGCTGCCAGTAGACGAGCTGCACACCACCGGGAGCTTCGATGCCGCACTTTCCACAACTTCCAGACGCCTCCGGGAGCGAACTTGATGCATTGGGATACCGGGGGACCTCTTGGTTTGACACCGATGGTCCTGATACACCCCAAGTCAGTCAGAATACCAATCCGTGCCTGGCCATTTTTCTTCAACCAGAGCATGAGGTTTGGTAACAGAAACTTGTATCCTCTAAGCAGGCAAGAGAGAGGCTTACGGGAATGAGCATCGCGCACCAATATGCACAAGAGCAGCGCCAGCCGCCAGGTAGTTTGAAAAGTCAACATTAAAGAGCGTGGAAAGGACCCCGACACCATTCAAAGTTACACTGCCACCATTGATATTTTAGATTGACCATAGAGAGATTCAACACATTCAAATCGTATGCAGGAGCAGGAGGGATCAGGCACGGTATAATTCAAGTTCGGGTACGAAGGATTCAATCTTTCCAAATGAGAGTCGACTCGTGCAAATACTACCCCAGCCATGCACACGAAACAACCCTGAGGAATCTTCAGCCAGTGAGTCGTGAACAATTGCGGCGTAGTTGGCTAGCGAGGGTATATCTAGAAGCAAAGTAGGTAATGACCGTAATGTGTTGAGGATAATGAACGTGAGTATTTCGAGACATTACTTATGTTTTTCTTCACACAATAATCATTATCCCAGGGGCTCTGGTAATCCTTCGGTTACTACTAAGTAGTCACAGCGTAGTTTCCTGTTTAGAGTCTGATTGCTGTGCCACCGGGTGATCCGAAGAAACGTACATCCAAATTTCAAATTTGGCTGCAGGGGCTGCCACTCAGATCACGTACTGGCACGGCACCCCCTGACTCTGCTGCCACAATGTCAGGGGTTCGTAAGGCTGCCGCCATACTAATCGGACACTAATCCTAGGCCAAATGGAGAACTCCGCCAGACTCCATATGCGCTATACCTAAAGTACCTTCGTACTGATGATGATTATCCACCGCTTGGGAACAGCATAAATCACACCAATGAGACGTGTGGTTTGATGTCAAAGGCTGAGGAATGCCAACGTTCTACACGGCCAAACTCAAGGGATGTCAAACATATCAATGTAAATGAATTCTAATGGGCTCTCTATCTGGCTTAGTGTACAAATTATGCTTTTCAGCACGTGGTGATCAATGATATTCTAGCCGCACTCGTGCAGACCTAGTTCCTATCAGCCAGTGGCACAATGGTCAAGGCGTCAGATCGTTTTAGTGGTCAACTTGTGCTTTGTTTCATGAACGTAACCATTGTCTCAAATAGCGACTGAGGTACTTATTTAGACATGGCACTGGCGCTTGCGTGTTTTCATGTCATATGGGCAGCCACGCGGTGCTCAGCACGGTGCAGGGACAAGGCTGAAGAACCTTGTGAAGGAGTCTAAGGCGTCCAAGGCGTCCAAGGAGGCAGGGTAGCATTGGCATTCCAAGACGGGGCTACGGGAGAGATGCAGGAACGTGATGTTTCTGGGGCTGAAAGCCTTTTTAGAATGAAGATAAGGTAATCACTAATTATACCTTACTCGCTTCCAGAGCCCATCTCGGCAAACTCCTAGCCAATCAGAGGGCCGACACTGCATATGAAGTGAAACCTGCTCGAGAACACACCTAAATCTTGAGAACTTCGGTATCACCTCCTCCAAAAGTGTCGTATAGTTTTGTCCTGTGAGCGGTGTGAATTCGGTGGAGTCCTTGTCTTGATGATCCACACCAGTTGCAAAGTACTGGAAGACTATTGAGGGCTGTGGTTCTTATCCAGAGTGCTGCGGGTTTGGCAAATCATGCAAGGTGCCGCATGCACCGATTTGATTTTTGGAAGTAGAATATACAAAGTGAGGTCAAGGGTACCGAGGGAACTGAGCGAGTCCAAGGGTACCGAGGGAACTGAGCGAGTCCAAGGGTACCGAGGGAACTGAGCGAGTCCCGTAGATAGCTTTCCCCGAGCGTCAGAACAATTTCCTTTTGCACAGAGGGCCCATTCCAGCAATCAGGCACTCAGGATGTGCCTAAGGACAGCCTTGTATAATGCATTGAGTACTGTCTCACGCCCGCGTAGTCTTTGGTTCCTCAGAGTCTGGGCTTTTCCTTAGGGGGAGGATGGCTACTGAATTCCCTGGATCCAGCGTTTTCTTTGGTCGTTTCCTCTTCTGCCTCCGGCTCTTCCTCTTCGTTCTTCCTGTAAGTCTTTAGCTCTACAATCTCTTGCTCCGATTCTCTGATTTGCTCCTTTGTCTTGGCCATGTTCACAAACCCTTTCTTTTGCTGTACAATCTCCCACTTTGCCTTCTCCGCGGCACTGTCTCTATTTCTTTGGTCCGCAGCCTCCTTTTTGGCTTCCTTCCATACGGCCCCTTTTTGGGCTTGAGCTGCTTTCTGTCTCTCGTCCTCTTTATCCTGTGCCTCAGCATTTAGTGCACGCCGGATGGTAATCATTGCCTGCTCTTCAACGCTTGAGTTCAGCGTCAGAAACCCCTTTCTTCTTTCATCGCCGCGTGAGGGTACACTGCGCACAATCTGGAGTCGACATTGCTAATTAAGCCAATGACTACAGCCATAGAGCATTACTGGGGAGCAGGAAATGGCACAACAGAAGAGACTGCTCCTACGCACGAGATACCAATTAAGAATGTGTAAGCAACAATGACTTGATACGAGAAATTGCTCCCCGAACAAGAAACCACATGATGCATGTGTGCGCCAGTATAGTGTTCAGGACGGCTGACAAACGAGAGCATACTCCCGAAAATTGTTTTGCAATTCCTGGTGCATTCACACAGAAATATGCTTCACAGGTGTACTGGGGACCGTCCTCTTTCTTTCTTCTATCTTTGAGGGCCTTACTGACAAGGGCATGGTCATATTTGAGCTTTGATATCTTCATAGTCTTGTGGTCTTGTGCCAATTCCTCTAATTCCCGCTGTCCACTTCTGGACTGAATTATTTCCTCATAGAACTCCCAAGACACACTCGGTTTATGGCCGGACTATATCTTTGGGTGGATCGGCCGAGATCAACCGATTATAATTTTAGGCAGTAAGGACGCCCAAGTTAGAGATTCAACGGTCTCAGGGACTGGAGTTTGCGCTCTTGGAGTCGTGAATGTGAAGTTTGTGGACTGTGAAACCATCTTTCGAGGGTTGGTTGAATAAGTCGTGGCCGATGTTTCCCGCAATTTTGGAGAGTACATCGGCCACGACTTATTCCTCGTTTGGTCATTAATATTTTCGAGATGTTTTCGGGTTTCATCGGCCCGGTGGCTGGTGCCAAGATTATCAACCCACAACTCGGGTACGGCTGAACGCATCGTCAGATTTCAATTATTGTGACAATGGAAGGGTTGAAAGCTCATGGGTCTGACACATCAGTACTGCCGACTCATGGTATTAAGAGGAGAGCATCTTTGTTGGAGCCTCTAGATGCAAAGAAAGCCCGGGGCTACCGGAATGAAAGTGATTGTGGTATGTCTGAAGAAGCGTTTCTTGATATTGGACTGACAACTAGTCCAGAATTTGATGCCTCTGACTTCGAACAATCAGATGACTCGTGTTACATGAATTGTGAAAATGAAGCTGGGAGCAGCGCTGCCACACCATTGACACCAATCTCTCCAAAACCCTCGCCTCGACATCCCTCAGATCTCAACAAGAACCACCAGTGTTCTTTCGATGATTGCAAGAAGTCATTCAACCGTCCAGCCAAACTAGCTCAGCATATTCGCTCGCACACAAACACTCGGCCTTTCATTTGTCCGCACGCACCATGCACGAAAGATTTTCTTCGCGAATCACACCTGAAGCACCACATCAAATCGGCGCACTCTGGAGTTCGTGACTTCATTTGCGAGTGGGAAGGTTGTGGCAAGACTTTCATTACAGCCACGCGGCTGAGGAGGCATCATGCTGCACACGAAGGCAGGGAGAAATTCAGGTGCACGATCGCGGATTGCGGGCAAACATTTCGAAAGCACGGGACATTGCAAAGGCATATCATCACCCTTCATGAAGGACAAGACCCTTTCAAATGCGCAGAAGTGTATGATGACGGCCAGGGGTGTGGCGTAGGATTCAACACCGAGAAGAAACTGAAGTCTCATATCGGCAGGGTCCATAGAACGAAAACGTTTATCTGTACGATATGCTCGCTTGAGAATGACGACAACAACGTGGAAAGATTCGAATACGAACTAGAAATGATTTTCCCAAGCCATGCGGCACTACAAGCGCACATGACCAACGAACACCCTCCCACATGCACCGTATGTGGTCTCAAATGCACTTCTCAAAGCGCATTGAAAAGCCACACGGAAGTCATTCATGGAGAACTTAGCATTGATGAGCGGAGAACACACATCTGCCCGGAGCCAGATTGTGGACTAGGATTCACGAAAAAAGGGAACCTCAATGCCCATATTCAAATAAGCCACGCTGGAAAGCGCTTCATCTGTGGCGCTGTTGATCCAAGGGCTCTGAATAACGTAGGTGTCTGGGATGGATCTGATGCTTGCGGAGAACCGTCGACATCGAAGAGGAACTTGGAGAGACACATTCGCGGTGTCCATTTAGGTTTAGAGTTCTCAGGAAAAGCCAAGACAAAGGGGACGCGTAGGAAGGCCGAGGGACCATCACGCAAGAACGAGGTGTCTGTTCTCACGCGGCTCACTGGCTCTGGCTACGATACAGAAAGCGGCAGGCACATTACCTGTCTCATTGAGGGCTGTGACCATCGCTTCACGAGAGACTACGATCTCGAAATCCACTTACAGTCCCGGCATGGCGCGACCGATAATGCAATTCGTGGCATGTTAGCAAAGAGGGACTCCCATAGCCAGTCAACGATGAAAAGACTACCACAAGCTCCTGCAGCACAGGGTTTTGATGCATCGAGTGGCCTCAGCATGCAGTTCATCAATGATGTTGAGATGGATGGTTTTGACGAGACGGTTGAAGCCGTGCTTCACAGAGGTGAAGACTTCTGGCTAGGTGGACAGTCGGATGCACCAGAGTATTATGATTACGGATGGATGCATAATGCGGAGGAAATGCAGCGCGTAGTCGTGGGAAGCCAACGAGATGTGGAGATGGTTGACCCTAGCCTAAGGTGAAAAACGTAGCACTTTTCGCTTGCATCTACATAATAGCCAGAGTCAATATCAGCGATAGCTCTAATAGCTTCATTCAATCTAATGGACTCCCAGCCTTCTTGCGTCTGCTGGATTTTCGAAATTAATAGTGTATGAATATTGCATCGGAAGCCCCACCGTCCATGCCAGGTAGCTCCCTGACCTCGCGTGACAGCACACCTGAAGCTCAACAGAACACTCTCGGGCCCGCACCTTTGTCTGTCATGCAGTGCTCAGCCATTAAATTACAACCCACAGAACGATCTGTAATTCTCTGCTCTCACAGCAGACAATGTCACTCACCTACAACAGTATGACTCGATAGCACATTGCTAAGGCGCATTCTTCAACCTACACATGTGACAATCATACAATTCTAGAAGTTACAGGGTCTTTGGTGGGAGCACTGTTGGGGGCTTCAGCCCAAGCTTCAGAAGACGGCTTGCCGGACGATGGAAGTACAGGTACAGGTCGAAGTCTCTACACGTTCTTATCCACAAATCAAGTGCTGACTTCCTCCATCTGCTGGACAGGTCCAGAACGCCATCGAATGTGCCTTCGATCCTCGTGCAGACCAGAGCCTCAAACACCAAGCGTTCGACTTTCTCGGCCAGCTGCGCTCTGACCCGCAGGGCTGGCAAATTTGCTTCTCTTTGGCTGTGCAGGAGCCAAATGCTCCAGAGGTAGTACGCCATGTCTCTTTAGATATCGTCAACAATTCTATCAAGTCCGGACAGCTTGGTGGCCAAGATCTGGCGCTTGTGAAGGACAATCTACTCACATACATACGGAACGTGTACAGTACGGCGGGGAACATCGTTCAGCCTGATCCCCTTTCTATACAAAACAAAATCACACAGACAATTACGAACCTTTTCACAGTCTTATACGCCACGCAATGGACCTCGTTCTTCCACGACATTATGGCCTTGACGACAACTACTGGTAACGCCGCCAAAGATCATGGCCCGGGTGTCATATTATACCTCCGTATCCTTATATCAGTGCACGATGAGATTGCAGACATTCTTATGCCCAGGTCGCCTGAGGAACAGAGAAGGGACAATGAACTCAAGGATCTGGTAAGGCAGCGAGATATAATGATGATAGCATCCTCATGGCATGAGATTCTTACGCTCTGGCGAACGAAAGATGATACTATCGTCAGATTATGTCTTACTACCATTGGAAAATGGGTTTCTTGGACGGATATTGCTCTAGCTGTCAATGATTCCTTGCTGCATTTGCTCTTCGAGTACCTAAATCCTCAGCAAATCTCCGGGGACAAAGGCGAAGCTGACGAGAGGAAGGACGCCGCAATCGAGGCCTTCATCGATATTCTAGCCAAAAAAATGACCGCCGGTGACAAACTTGAGCTGATCGAGGTCCTCAAGATACATGAGGCCATATCACAGCTTGTAGGAAGCCCGGAGTTATCCGAAATGCGGTCCACGGCGAACTATGACACAGATCTGGCTGAGGCTGTAGCTAAGCTAGTCAATAACACTGTGTCGGACATCGTGAGAGCCTTGGATGGTGCACTCGAGAATGACCCGGTATCGCAGGGCGGGATACCTTTGCTCAAGAGCTTTATGCAGCATATCTTACGCTTTCTTTCTGACGAATATGATGAGATTTGTTCCACCGTTATCCCGTGCCTAACGGATCTTCTTACGCTGTTGCGTAGAAAAGCTAAAACCAGTAGCTCTGTGGGTTCCGAAGTCTTGCCTATGCTACCATTCATCCTCGATGTAATCATTGCGAAATTGAAATATGACGAGACATCATTCTGGGGTCATGATGATACCCAAACCGACGAAGCCGAGTTTCAAGAGCTTCGCAAACGGCTGCACAATTTACAGAAAGCAGTAGCTGCTGTGGACGAAGCAATGTACGTAGAAAAGATCAGAAGCCTTGTCGTGTCTACCTTCGACAACTTTCAGGCTCAAAATGGCCAGATCGATTGGAGGGAGCTTGAGCTGGCCCTGCACGAAATGGAACTGTTCGGAGAGCTAGCTTTCAAGCACGGTGGGCTGTACAGTAAAACGAAGCCAGTGACGCCGGCCGCCGAGCAATTGATTGGGATGATGGTCAAGCTTGTCCAGACTGGTACTATACGCCCTTATACGGGCAGTGATCACTAACTGACTGGACTTAGATGTTGCTTCTTTCTCACACCCTGCCGTCCAGCTCCAATACATGGTAATCTGTGAACGATATTATTCGTTCTTTCAATCGAATACTCAGTACATCGCTTCCGTACTAGAGAACTTTATACGCTTCGTGCACCATGATCATGTCAGGGTTAGGATGCGGTCCTGGTACCTGTTTCACAGGTTCGTAAAGCATGTACGCCAACATGTTGGAGCTGTTGCGCAAACTATGATTCAATCTTTGAGCGACCTGCTTCCGATCAATGCAGAATTAAGTGAAGAAACTTCAGAAAACGACAATGAGGACATCTCGTCAAGTGAAAACGACCAGACGGCAAACGCGCGATTCAACAGCCAATTGTACTTGTACGAGACTGTTGGCTGCATATGCTCAGCGCGCTCCATTGCTCCGGAGAAGCAGGTACTACTTGTCAGCTCGGTCATTAATCCACTGTTTTCGGATCTGGAAGCCCACCTTGGGCGAGCCAAATCTGGTGACAAGCAAGCTATTATGCAAGTCCACCACCTGATCATGGCGTTGGGCACTCTTGCTCGTGGATATGCGGATGGGACGCCTGCTCACGAATCAACCACTGCTTCACCACCAGCAACAATTATATCCAATGAATTTGCACGCGCGGCAGAAGCTGTCCTCACGGCTTTGGAAGGGTTGAGAACTTCGTTTGAGGTCAGAGAGGCAGCAAGATTCGCGTTCAATCGGATGATTGCTGTCGTTGGCAATCGAATACTACCTCAACTTCCCCAATGGATTGATGGACTGCTGTCTGAAACCTCAACGAAAGATGAGATGGCCATGTTCATGAAGCTCCTGGATCAAGTGGTGTTTGGCTTCAAATCCGAAATATACGACATATTGAATACTCTGCTCACCCCTTTCCTCCAGCGAGTTTTTGCTGGTATAGCAGAGCCAGTTGTTGGTACCGATGATGAGATTCAACTGACGGAGTTGAAGCGTGAGTATCTTGGATTCCTGCTGGTTGTCCTGAACAATGGACTTGAGTCTGTTCTTGTTAGTGAAAGTAAGTAGACTCACCTACGAAGGCGGATGGGAGGCAGCTAATCGTACTAGCCAACCAACCCGTATACACCACCGTCATTTCCACCATCGAACACTTTGCCAAGGATATTACAGACTTCCAGACGGCGAAGTTGGCGTTCTCTGTCCTTGCTCGTATGGTCTTGACGTGGGGCGGCTCGGGCATTCAAGGATCGAACGGAGGCATTCGCGGTCAAAGCTTGGAGCCAAAGCTACCTGGCTTCAACCAATTTATGATGACTACATTTTCTCCTTTGTGCTGGGCGGTCCCAAGTAATCCCAACTTTGACCCAAAGGACGCGCAGGGCAAGCAGGTCCTTGGCGAGGCCGCGGCGCTACAGAAGGCTATTTACACCAAGACGGGACAGGAATATCTGACGTACCTTAAAGACGTTGAGCTGAGCGGAATGGGGATGGATGGCGTTACGATCAACGAGTATTTGAGTGCACTGTCTCAGCCTGATACGAAAGCGTTCCAGCAATTCTTCAAAGTACGTCCAATTCGTCTACCCTCCCCATACGAACGTACTAATTTGGCATCAGGATCTTGTGCAAAGAACCAGATGATGTAGCTTTCAGCATTAGATGGGACATGGATTTAGCGATGCATTACAGGCGCTCAATCGAAAAGGGATACCAGGCAGCATGTATTCAGTGTCACCGATGTGACACTTTGATAATTCCTTTCATTTTAGGGTTACTTGCATAGAGGCCCATTCTCACGATCATTTCACTGTGCCGATTCATGTGCTACCATACCCATGGAATATATAGAGCGTGGAAACTCTAATTCCGCCTCATTCTCCGAGAACTCAATCAATGAAAATCACTTCTGCTCTGCCGTTCGTGACTATGTTCACGTTGTCTCAACCAATTTCATGAAAGATCCAGGAAGCGATATTGACCCCTTGTCCATACCTTGAGCGTCTGAATTATCGCCAATGATGCCCAAAGCACAAGCACTTTCCTTTCCGCCCTCAGCGGACTCTGCCTCCGAAGAAGTAGATGACTACATGTCCATGACAATTGCCGAGCCCACCAAGCCCCAAGAAAAAGAGACCTACACCCAGCGCCGATTACGCAAACAGCGCGAAGCTGAAACCCGCTCCCACCCCAGATCCAAAGCCGAGATTGCTGCCGCCGCAGAAGCTGCCCGCGAGAATGCGCTCCAGACCGCTCTTCCAAACACTTCCAAGGGTTTCCAAATGATGGCCAAGCTCGGCTTCAAGCCTGGCTCTGCTCTCGGCGCTTCGACGAATACCAATGCTCGTACTGAGCCGTTGGGGATCGCTGTTAAGGAGGATAAAGGAGGGGTGGGCATGGAGAATGAGAAAAAGAGGAAGTTTAGGGAGGAGGCTGCGGCTGTTGAGGGAACGCGAAAGAAAATGGCGGCCGAGGAGGGGGATTACAGGGAGAGGGTTGGTAGGGAGAGGGAGGAGAAGAGGGTGGAGGGGCTGTTCTGGGGTGCTATGAAGGTCCTGGAAGGACTAGAGCAACCAGAAACGGAGGTGAAGGTCCCACTGAAGAAGGTGAACGTATTATGGAGAGGTCTACTACGGGAGAGGGCAGGGAAAGAGAGAGACAGGCGTATGCGATATGATTTACATCAAAGCTTAACGAGAGATAGGCAATACGAGGATCCGGAAGAAGACCAGCATGATAGGCAGGCGTTGGGGAAAGAAGAGGAGGAGGTGGAAGACGAGGATGAAGAGTTGGATGAGTTCCTGAAACTTGGGGGGAAGGAAAGACTGAGAAAGCTGGTCGAGTACTTGCGTGTGAAGTACTTCTACTGTTTCTGGTGTAAGTGCAAGTATGAGGATGAGAGTATGGAAGGATGTCCTGGCCTCGAGGAGGATGATCACGATTGAGGCCATTCTTCACTTCAGTACCTTTTACCACAGTACAATCATTGCTTCAGGGTGCCGAGGACCTCTCTACAACTTGCAGGATTACCCACCTCACCCAGGCACAAAGAATGTCCAGGAGGTCTTGAAAGCTTTGCTGGACTCATAGACCATGTCCTGTGATTGAGTTCGAGGATTCACTTACGGCCGACCATTCCTAAGTGCCGTTACACATCCATCGGCTGTGTGTAACGACAGCACTACCTTTGATAGAAGCTTCTTCCAATGTTGGTGGGCAAGACCCCCTGTTCCACTATTACCCATTTCCTGATTAACTAATCTATATTTCAAACAGTCAGTGCTCACATGGATGGCCTTTATCACCACTATTGTGATTATGGCCAACTTGGCCCTCATCTTCTCTAACCTATTTACCGAGTGGATGAGGTGTCTCTCCCATTGAACTCGCGAGAGCCTATCATTACTCAGAGTGGACGCAGGTTCACACAAACTTCACTGTTGAAGCTATGGGGCGTCATCCTCAGAGCGAGTGTATCGCCTCCGACGAACACAGCAAACTGATCCCCAGGACAAGGGATATCGCCTTGAGCGACCTGTTTGCAATTGCCATCACGCGGAAGACAGCACCAAAGCGAGAAGACACCAGATTGTCATCTAAATCCAATACTTCAGTATCAGAACGAATCAAGGTGGACCCAGAAAAGCCAGAACTCCACGCTGTTTCATCCATCAGAAGAAACACAGAGATTGAGAAGCCATCGTCAGACCACCACAGCAAGCAAGGGAAGCCTCCGCTCTATCCAACATATCAGATAGTCTTACCACACCGACTCCGGCCTCCCCTCCCTGATCCAACCCAGCGACTGCAGGACACCTCGCCTTCTGCACACACCCCATCCCCAAAAACGCCCAACAAAGAGTCCGCCTCACCATATCCAACCAACAACCAGCCTCTCGAAAGCCCAACCTCCGACCTCTTCCACCTCTTCAACGCACTCACTCACCAACTGCACACGATCCGCTCAAGCCTAAACGCCAGCAAGCGCGAATACGGCAAGCTCAAAACCCATCACCACAAAGCACTGAGGGTGTTCTGCACGGGAAGATGTGAAGGCTGGGCGAAGGAGGAATCCAAGATCTCGAGGCGGTTCGGCTCTGTTTCTAGAGCACTGAGGGAGGATCGGAAGGGGGAACGGGAGGTTGTTGATAAGGTATTTTTTCTTCGGTTCGGTATTAGCACGTTTGTTTTACATCGGTGCTGATGGTGATGGTAGCTGGAGCAGTTGGAACGTATTTTGAGTGGGAGAGGGTGTGGTGTGGATAGCTGGCGGCGACCGAGTGGTTTGGAGCGATGGACGCCGGATTGAGGATGGAGGTATTGGCTTTTTTGGATGTGACGTGGGATTTATGATTGTATATCAACGACTACATTGGTAGTACTCACGCGTCTCTCTGCGTTCGAGTAATACGAAAACTGTCCACATATGCTCGGCGTACGTCTCTACATTTTGTGAAAGTCCCGTGAAAAGAGAACATTTTTGGGTGATTTGGTCACACTTTCAAGAATAATGGTCACATGATCATGGACGATTGGAGATCGAATTCACAGATCACAAAAACAACTGTAAAGCTATTGTTAAAATATTCGTATTTCGTAAGGCTATGTATGTGATTCCATAGCTAAAGGAAGGAACAACGTCAACGCCGTGCAAGGCGGACCTGGTGGTATCTAGTAGTCTATTGTGGATATAACGCCTGTGAAGATGCAACAGGAAAACCTATTCAGGCCGGTGCCGGTTCCGCCGGCCAGCCTGCAGAACCTAGAAGATTTCGTGGGTGTCTGTGACCCGTTGAATACTTGCTTTGTTGCCTGACGGCAAGGAATAGACAAGAAAGGAAACCGAACAGGGCCCATAACGAATGTGCTGTCCATCGCCAACACAGGCGCGGGGCGGTCGGTGCAATATATCCACACCTGCCAGCTTCCTCATGCGGGGCTCAACGCAGGGCTCAAGACCGGACTTAACGCAGGACTGACACTTCTTGACCTTGCCTCGTGATGTTTCCGTCTCTCATTCTCGCGACGGACTAGCCGCTCAACCATCTCTCTCCCATCGCCGTTATTGGCCCCATTCAGCATTGAGCTAGACCTAGCTTGCAGGTAGTCATCCCCAGCTTCAAGCGTCAATGGAGTCATCGGATCGACCGGACTTCTTAACGGGGTGAGTCGTGGTGGATTTGGCTTGGACCCGAGACCGTCTGATAGTATGGAGCGAGAGGACTGGGTAGCACTGGCGATCACTTCACGCTGGTACTGATGCAGCTTCTGCTGAGCATCTGATCCTCGGGCAGCGCGCGGCTGCGAGGTGAGAGGACGAGAATTCCGAGGCGCAGATCCTGCTGGTCCGGCATCCCTCGATGGGAAGTTTGCCGGGTGGAATTTGGGAAGGTTGGCTATATTCAAGCTCTTAGCTGGGTGTGGATCTCGTGGACGATCGACGTTCGAATATGGCCGAGCGGTCATTTTGGGGGAGAGAGGAGATGTAGGTGTGTATTTGTGGAGCGGAGACCCGGGTGTTGGACCCATTGTTGGAAACCCTCGCTGCACAACTGAGTCAGGCTGGCTGTTGGACATCCTCCGAGTGCCGGTGGTGTAATAAGGGGTCAAAGACGCGCTGATATGTGGTCTAGGGGTTTCGGCGTGCCCAAAACCGAAGAAGTTGATGGGTGAACGCGCTCTGGCTGTCAGAGGTGTCGTAGGTGGGGATTTCTCTTTAGGCCTGGGAGGGATCGGGATTGGAGAAGAAGGCCTGCTACGGGGTACCTCAGGAAGGCTCGCCAATCGTCGAGGGCTCCTGGAATTGAATGAGACAGATGCTCGATTGAGATCAAGCGGTGGTGGTCGGGACTGTCCAGTCGTTCCGGAACGACGACGGATGTCTGGGCTGGCCGAGGGAGGAGCGGCACTTGAACGAGCAGGATACCTCTGGCTTTGACTGCTGGCTGAAGGTGGATGAAGAGCAGGTATGACGGTAGCAGCGGTATGTGGTTTCGGTCGGGAGTCTGGCGGTGATGACCTCTCGTTCTTGGTTTTGTGCGAAAATGGAGGGGACGATGACATCTTCGGCTAGACTGTCTTATGGGATTCTGCACGATCGATGATGACGTTTGGGGGCCAAAGTTAGTTCTCAGTACCGCGGGGAGGGTCAGCAGGCTGCGTCGCTTCGGCCCTCAGCGCTGCTGCCGCCAACGGGAAAGGCCAGCCTAAGGTAGGGTAATTAGTCCCAAAGTCAGTCGAGTGAGCTTAGTTGGAAAGCGGGGCAATTGGAAGAGAGTTGCAAGCCCCTCAGTTAGTTGGAAGGTTGGAAAGGTTTTCGTCGTTCCTTGGGCGGCATTGAGAAGGATAGTGAGTCGACGTTGTTTTGTAGGATGACGAATAACGGAGGCAAGTCCGGGTAATGAGGTAGCCCGGCTGGCCCCGCTTTGCATTATAGCTGGGAAATGCTATTAATGCCTGCACACAAATGATGTGGTCACATCTATTAGTGTATAGTGTATTTCGTATTTTGAGAATGCATGAGCATTCCCATGTTTCGGGCTCACTAGAGGCAAGAGACGATTGGAGCAAACCGTTGGCGGTCCTTCTGAAACGTCTCAGGTCATAGGCTTTGTCAAACAGTGCAATCGCAACTCCGACCAATCAAGTCTGCTAATCGCTCTAGATTCTCTACTATTGCCAGTCACGACTTGTCATGAGACCACGTGTACCCACATCAATTCCTCGCTTGTATGAGAATACGTCCATAACGACAAATATTTCACTTTCCCACCCATCATCGTATGCTAAGTAACCAGAAAACTGCCTCACACCTTCTGCCCTCACCGTTCGCTTCTCAGTCGCTGCGGTGCCGCTATTTCCGCGACCAAATCCCATGCTCTGTTATGCGGGCTTGCAATGGAATGGCCCAAGGACGAGTTTGATAGGCCTTTTTTGGGAGACGAGGGAGGATATAGTGGCTAAGTTGCTGCATCAAAGCTGTCCTCTACGACATAGATTCCCTCGAGGAAGCTGTGGACTTACCATATTTGTCACTTGAACTCAATCATCAGCACTGAAAGTCATTATTCCGTCGGACTTTAAAGTATCCAATCTCTTTTCACTTGAGTGAAAAAGTCTGTCGAAAACCTCATATTTCGAGGCGCCAGGGTCAGCTGTGCAACCAACGTGAACGGTCAATTCGGTAAAGAGCAAGTATATCAGTTGTCAACGCTTTATTCACCGATAATGCAACGGACAGATACAAGGAGGCAAAGAGGCTGATAGCTCGGGGTCATCTTAAGCTCGCGCCCTAAACGTGGAGTAGTTCAGCTGAATGAGGTCAACTGCATTGAGCCAGGAGTAATTAGCGGGTTTCAACAAGACTCTTGCACATCCTTGGCACTGAAAACGCAATTCTTTGACTACTGTGGCGTCCTGCACGAAGGCACCCACCAGCAGGAGAAAAGACAGGCCCCCTTCTTCACACATATGTGACCGACCCCGCTTCTGACACCATCACCGAAAAGAATTCGAGCTTCTGTATTCCTACCCAACTTCATGGAGTGTACGCTTGCATAAATCATAGCTGGGAATAACCGTGAAAACATTACTGGAAGACTATGTTGTCGATCCAAGCCTTCTTCCAACCATTGACTGCATGACCGATGGCAAAGAGTCAACCCTCTCAGCATTACAAGCTCATGGCTCCTGCAGCTGCACCACAGTGCATTAACTTCTAGGTCTCTTACCCGCATGCCCGGCTTTGTCCTAATTCGCCATACACTGACCTTCTTTTACTTCAAACCGGCCATCTGTCTCTCTTCCCCGCAGTCCAAGATTGGGTCGTGGCTCTTCGCAAAAGCATGAGATTGCTGATTGGTGAGGTAGGGTTCTGTTGGGACGACAAGTTTGCCGTCCTGCGGTGCAACACTGACGATGCCCACACCCTCCCAGGTAAGTCTTTGGTGGATGTAGCATACTGCATATCCGAGTGGATTAGATCTGCCGAAGGATGTTGAGGGTGTGAAGGTGTCGTTGTGCATTAGCAATGGGACTCAGGATCTCGCACTCAAAGCTGACGGGGTGGAGGAGGTTAAGTCTTCTTTTGCAAGGAAGGAAGGTTTCGCGGAGGGAAAGTATGAGAGGAACGTCGTACGAGGGGCGAAGCACGGAATCGCTATTAGGAGCAACCCCGCCGATGAGAGTGAGGAATGGATGGGACAGTTGGCTGAGGAGAGGTCTGTAGGTTTCTCTAAAAAGATGCTTGTCGACACTTAGCTGTTGGTCTTGATGTCGTCGAATGACTCTTTGCCGGATGCTGTTAGTCAGTGGCTGTCGCCTCACACTACCGAGGATATGATGCTCGAAGTAATTAGTATTCGTCAATATGCAATTAATTTGAAATTCTCATAGATTCTCAACCTCTTTGGTGATCTATCTAAACTTCCAAGGAGGAGCAAAGACTTGTGCCACTCCCGTCATGGTATCATCGCTCTATCGCCGATTTCCTTCCAGCGCCTTGATTGTGCCAATTTTCATTGAGAAAGCTTCACCCATGATGTCGGATTCATTCAAAGCCAGTCACCCCTGCAAGTCCATGATCTGTTCGGTACCCCATCGTGCATGTTCCGGCCTATAAAAGGCTCCTCGTCCCCTCTGCTATCTTTCAATTCAACGTACAAGACTTTGGTTCTGACAAGGGGCACATCCCACCGTTCTCGCTCACATACCAACACTGGCCGCACCGTTGGCCGCAGGTCTAAAGTCTTTGCCCGCACGCGAACTCTTGATCACTTTCTTGATAATGTCCTCCACTTGGTCCCAATCATCGGAAGGAAGTGATGTCATGTCCACGCCGAAGTACTCCTGAATTTCACGTATCATGTTGTGGCTCCGTTGGCCGCTGATCAAGCTGATAGAAACTCCTACGCGCCCAAAACGTCCCGTACGGCCGATGCGGTGTAGGTAGACCTGAGGATCAGCGCCTCCACGGTTGTTATCTGGGAGGTCCTACTTCATAGTCAGTATAGTGACAAATACAGGCTTCTGGTCCCACGGTGGCGGCGATATGTATTCTTGCGCAATGCGTTTTCAGGGAGACAATCGATTACGAGCCAGACAAGCACAAAACCTTGGAGAACCCAGCCGTGGTAAACTCACATAATTGACGACGAGCGAGACCGTCTGGACATCAATACCACGCGACAGCACATTGGTAGTGATGAGTACTTTGGATGATCCATCCCTAAAAGAGTCGATGATGATGTCGCGTTGGCCACCTTGAAAGTCTCCGGTGAGGCATGCTACCGTATGACCCTCCGCGTTCATGCGTCTCTCAATCTCCAATGCGGTAGCACGAGTCTGCAGAGCGGTCAATGACACGACAGTGGACGGTTCACCGTTTCACTTACCCTGACAAAGATAATGGATGATCCGACGGTCATGAGGCCATATAGACGAAGCAAGGCGTCATATTTGTCAGCCTGTTCAAATTGGTCAGATACGGCCAGAACTCATTGTTGGCGGTGAAGGAGACACACCTCACTTGGGCAGTCAATATACAACTGTTTGATGCCCTCTACAGTGAGCTCTTCATGTTTCAAAGTGATCTGATTAGCATTCGGAGCGAACTTAGATGCGTAATCAATGACGGTGTCTGGGAAAGTTGCGGAGAACAGGACGATTTGGATGTCCTTTGGGAGCAGCCTGGGTTTGTCAAAACGAGTCAGAGAAACCCCATATGTGCAATTCCGATGAGCTCACTGTTTGACGCGCAGGCATTGGTCTCCGAGACCTTGCTGATCCAACATATTGTCTGCTTCGTCAAGAACAAGACACTTGATGTTCTTAGGGTCGATCTGACGGCGGCGAAGTAGATCCATGGTTGTGCCTGGAGTACCAGCAATAATCTGAGCGGTGATCTGCCTTCCACGCGCTTCCCTCTCAACAGGAATGGCGGCATCGACTTTCAGGCCATCGATAGCCGTACCCATAATTTCACAGACTCCTAAGATCTGACGAGCGAGCTCACGACTAGGAGCAAGAACAATCGCTTGTGGCTTATCAGCCAAGGGGCCGGTAGTCTCAATTCGAGAGAACATGTTGATAACAAAGGCCGCGGTCTTGCCTGTACCCGACTGAGACTGGCCAATCATGTTAGTTGGTGGATTGCGGAGTAAGAGCGGCAAAGCCTTTTCTTGGATCTTTGAAGGCTTTGTGAAGCGCATCTGATAGATGCCTTTCAGGACGTTCTCGTCTCTGTTCAGGGAATTAAAGCTGAAATACTTAGCATCGAGTTCGAGACTCACAAGCCAAGCTCCTCGAATGATTTGATAGAGTTCAGTGGATTGTTAGGGTCGGCTTGTAAGTCGCTCAGCTTTACATCCACTTCGTAGCTGGGCTCATATATCCCGGAACCGCCGTTGAGAGCCTCGGTGGCCCCGTCAGTCTGTGCTTCAGATACGCTGCCCTCCTTCTCGGCCTTGGCGTCCACTGCAGGAGGTTGAGAGCTCTTGGCTGCTGAGGTTTCGTCTGCCCACGACTCTATAGGGCTATCCTTTTCAGGCTTCGTGATGCGTGACTCTAAGGAGGCCATAGCGTGATGCAAGCCTCGAGTGTTAGATGACAAAGGAGTAGATGTTCAATTATTAGGGAGACGTTGTAATAGCGTGAGTGTATTGAAGAACCGTGGGAAGAGCAGGTTGAGATGGTCTCTGACTCGCACTAGCGTCTGGCGGCTTGACTTATAATATTCATCCAGGTGCAGGACATCAGATCTTGTAGGTTATGCGAATTTGACATTCAATATCTGCGAGCAGATCTGTGCTTCTTCGAGAAGCAAATGAGAATTGAATTGAAGCTTATTATACTGCTGCGGGTCATTCCATAGCGCCGGGTAAAGCTAGCCTACTCTACGCCCCTATTTCTTATCACGGTTAGCATGCGTCGACACATCATACCACCAATGTAACAATCGTCTCCGCAGCTACTGAGTTGGGCTTCCGAACGATTATCTTCACTGCAGCAGTCTGAACTATCGAATTAAGATACCCCTCCAGTGCGTGCTTTTCCAATGAGTGAGCTCCAGGCAAACGCTACGTTGGCTTCTTCCTCCTCATGATCCAGGTTGCTACGGCTTGTGGCATAGCCAGGCCATGGCCGAGGTCGACATAAGTCCGAGATTCGGCGCAGAACTGAAAGACGGCTTCAAGCCCGTCAATGCGTGGATTTCAAACGGCGTGACATGGCTTGATGATATACAACAGTTCTACAGGGAGCGAGCTGCGATCGAGAAGGAGTATAGCACCAAGCTGTACAGCTTGGCAAAAAAGAACTTCGAAAAGAAAGCAAAACGGTCCAGCAGCTTGAGTGTAGGAGACACACCGAGCTTGACTCCTGGATCGCTAGAGAGGTGCAATGGGTCCGCTTCAAAATTTGTACAATGTGGTGCTGATCGCCCCTAGTGCTTCTCTGACGACCTGGACTACCCAGCTTACTACGCTTGAGTCTAGAGCTGCGGAACATGATCGATATTCCTCAGAGCTCATCCTACAAATCGCAGATCCTCTCAAGAATCTAGCTGTTAGCTATGAGGAATTACGGAAAAGCCATGCCGAGTACGCAGCAAAGCTGGAAAGGGAACGCGATGCGTCTTACGGCGATCTCAAGAAGACCAAGGGGCGATACGATGGCGCTTGCCAAGAAGTAGAAAACAGGCGCAAGAAGACAGAGTCGTCATTCGATCATGGGAAGAGCAAGGCTCAAGCTGCTTACCAGCAGCAGCTCATGGAAATGCACAACGTCAAGGCGAGTCTTGCTCTCACGAGAATGTCTCATTAGCAAGTATACTGACCAGCCAAGAACACATATCTAATCAGCATCAATGTTACGAACAAACAAAAAGAGAGATACTACCACGAGTACGTCCCCGATCTACTAGACGTAAGAGGTTCACTACTCTCATTACCACACCCTACACCCAATCTGACCGTGCTTTAGAGTCTACAAGACCTCTCCGAGACTCGAGTGACGCAGGTAAATTCACTATGGTCGCATGCTGTCCATTTGGAAACCTCCGCCCTCTCCAGAAGTAGAGACCATCTACATCACCTTTCTGGCGAGATCCCTCGTAACGACCCAAGACTAGACTCCATGATGTTTGTCCGCCACAACGTAGCGCCATGGCAGGAACCTCTTGATATGGGATTTGAGCCGAGTCCAGTCTGGCTTGACGACAGCACTATGGCAACAGACGAGACAGCCAAGATCTTTCTAAGGAACGTGCTTGGCAAAAGCAAAAGCCAATTGAAAGAGTTGAAACAAGAGGTGGACAGAAAACGGAGAGAAGTTGAGAATATTAAGCGGATCCGGCAGAACATTAGAGAAGGCACGGATAAGCGAGATGAAGTGGAGGTCGTGAGAGCCATGTTCTCGATGAAACAAGACCTGCACCAGGTGGAACGACAGCGTCTGACTGCAGAAGTTGAGACTTCCACAATTACAACTACCGTTGGCGACGTATCAGTTGGCGCCCAAAATCATCAATTCAAATCTCAAACATTCAAGGTACCCACGAATTGTGACCTCTGTGGCGAAAGAATATGGGGTTTGTCAGCCAAAGGTTTCGACTGCCGCGATTGTGGCTATACTTGTCATAGCAAATGCGAGTTGAAAGTGCCTGCGGATTGTCCAGGAGAATTGTCGAAAGAAGAAAGAAAGAAATTAAAGGTTGAAAGACAAGCAGCTTCCAAGTCTGGTCCTTCTCATGCTAATGGCGGTCCTCCCGAAGGCGTCACCGAGCTCCCAACTCTAAGTAGGAGCACCACAATGGATACGCTCAGCTCTGGCTATGCTGCTAGTGCTCATCGCTCGGTCTCTGGCAGATTGCCCAGTGATGAAGCTATTACTGAAGGGGCGAGTAGTCCCCAGGCCGCTGCAAGCAAGCCTCCTGTAGCAAGAAAGAATAGGGTTGTCGCACCGCCGCCAACTCAGTACACCAGTGAGCTGCCCGCGAATCCTGTAGGCGGAGGCAGCTCGACAACCTCGCATCTGGTAGAATCCCGCGCGAAAATGAATTACGGCTACCAAGCGAATGGGAATGGCGAAGTATCCGTGGAGGAAGGTGACGAAGTTGTCATTCTTGAACCAGACGGTAGGCATATCACCATCCTTGGACCGAGCACGCGAGACTGACAGCGGCATAGATGGTGGATGGACTTCCGTTCGGGTCAATGCACGTAATTCCGGTCTCGTCCCGACGTCTTACCTAGAATTTCTTCCAACGCCACCGCCATCAGAACGCCCGGTATCGTCTTACTCTAGCTCATCCGCATCCTTGGCAGGTAGCATACCCGGCAGGAAAAAGGGTCCGGCAGTTGCTCCAAAACGAGGTGCTAAGAAACTAAAGTACGTCGAAGCTTTGTATGATTACGAACCGAGAAGTGACGCAGAATGGAATATGAGTGAAGGTGAGAGATTTGTTCTTGTAAGTAAGGACGGTGGAGATGGATGGGCGGATGTCGAAAAGGGTGGCGTTACGAAGAGCGTTCCAGCGAACTATATCCACGAGGTTTGATTCGTCCAAAGACGAAAGCGGCATGAATCGGCGTTTTGATGGCATTGGGGCACATTTCAGTGTTGGGTGCTAGGAAGTCATGTTTATACGACGAGCTAGCGTCCTGCATACGCCGTTAAGGTGAATGCAAAAGGTGTACGCATCGAATGAATCCAGTGCACGGAACTTCCGGGATGCACAATGACCATTATGATAGATATCATTGTATGTGTGGGAACGGGTTGAGGGCGCGGAAGTGTCGTCCCGGGTATAGTATACCACGTATAACACTCATGCATGGCTAAGTAAATTATACATGGATGAGGTGTCGAGTTTGATAGGGTAGACTATCGTGGTTATGTAGTTGGGGTTACCACAAAAATGGGGAATGCAGGCGGCGACACGAGCCTTGGAAGGATGCAAATTCTAGCCCACCGTAAGCAAGATAATATCGCGATACAAACACCTCAGCTTCATCCAGTCATGTTTGGACGGATATCACTCGCTAATGATTCTATTTAATTACTTGAATAAGGTAGTAGAGGCTCTTTAAAACACAGTGGAGGGTATAGCAATATACACTGCCCCAGAACCGCCACCCAAGACATTATGGCAAGGTGGTGGTGTCAAGAACTGAATAAGAAAGGAGAGCAGTCTAGCTCTAGCATATAGAAGCTACTCGGAATCCGAGGCATTAGACCCTTTTGAAGCATCGGAGTCTGACTCGAAGTTGTTGTGCACTGGTTCCTCAAGGCGTTGCTGAGCCTCGAGACCGTGTATGTTCGTCTCAGACTCAGCTTCAGAGGTGGTGTCTACCATCTCTTTCTTCACAGGCGCTGCTTCGCTCACCCTAGAGACAGGTGATCGAAGTGGTTTCTCCTCGTTGTTAACAAGTTGATTCGAAGGGCTCGCTTCCCTTTTGACATTGTCTGGCTCCTCCTTTTCGCCCGATGAAGATTTATGTTCATCCTCGTCTTGCTCTTCTTCTCCATCTTTTGGACTCAATCCGGCAACACTCATGAAGGCTTTTTCGACTCCCTTGATAACCGTCATGATTTCTTTACGCACGAGTCGCTGCTCTCGTGGTAGAATTTGACCATCTTGTGGGACATCACCACCACCAATGATAGAACGATAGTCTCGCTTCACCAAATTGAAAACCTCATCAGTCTTGTCGCTCATGAGAATATCCACATTCTTGGTCATATCTCGAAGGCGATTTTCGACATTATCGGCGCTTTCTTGGAACACTAGCAAATATTTGAGTCAGTATTTGCACAAAGAGTCATCGAGCAAACCCGTGGAGAGTGCTTGGGGGGATCATGAGGTCAGGAGGAAGAGCACGCTCCCCGATTATGTCTCGAGACTCAGCACAGCAGGGTTCAGGATATGCATTACTTGTGTGGCGCTCATGAGCAACATGGCTATTCATTGCAGCTTTCATTCGAGCAAAACTCCCAGGACCGGTACGGCTGTCAGCTGGAGACCGTAATTGGCATGAGATTTGAGGACTCACCTCGTTCGTCAACGCATTGCTCGTACGCAGTCATCTGTACGCAATGTCGGAGTCAGCGTTGTTTCACAGAGATTGTCCCTGGGTGATGAAACATGTCTAGAGAGCATGAAAGCCCGGCACGGGCTGTACAAACCATCTTCGGTAAGATGCGTGATTTCGAAGAGACGTACCATAGCTCGCTCGATCACAGGAGTGAATTCTCGATTGATATCCTTCTGTGTAGCATTTATGTGCTCTCTGACAATGGTCGAAAGATCCTTCAAGATGTTTTCATACGCCGAGACTTGATCGTGCAGCATGTGGAGACCTGCGATGCTGAGACCGATTTTGAGGGCTCGAGCTTTAACGTCACGATGAAATTTCTGCAACGATGTCGCTGCATTTCTTGAAAAGCTGGCCATAACCATGGGCAAACGGCGTGTGAAAGCCTTCTCCCAGCCAGAGGAAAGTATCTTCATCATTGGCTCAACGAGTTGAACATTCCCTAAGCAGATCTTAAGGTTAGCATTACTATTGAAGAGTGTCTTGAAGACCTAGACTACAGGTTCGGGGACTACTTTCATGTCGAATGGGTGCGATCGCGTAGGGTTGAAAGGTATGGGGCAGACTCACATTCATGTGGTCCTTGACCATTTGTATAGATGCCATTACGTCGACAAATGGCCTTGTAGGTCGCTGTATTTAATAAGTACCATAGAATCAAGGGTTGGCTCAACGGCTTACACCAATGGAGTCCACCTGCTGCACGGTTTTCTCGATTGACCGGCGCCCCCCATCCGAGTGCAGTGTTGGTGGCATCGTTGGTGGCTTTCGAAATCGAGGTTTCTGAGCTTCATTAGAACTAAACTTTTGCAGATTTGAGGGCAAACATACCGAATTTGTCGAAGATGTTGTCCGAGAGTTCGTCATTAAGTTCTGTGCAAGCGTTTTTGACGGCGCTCTCGAGACCCTAGTTTGTGGAGCATTAGCGATTGTCCTTCTCACTCTTTCTTCGATCGTTGCTGATAAACAAGCGCTTGACTCTACAGGCATCTTCTCCTGCAGCCAATGCATCTGGACGCACCGTCACCTACTCGGAGCCAGACATTGACGGGCGGAGAGAACAAAGGGCAAAGGATGTCCTACTTGTATATGGGATCAAGGCTCCGAGGACTTACACTCTCAAGCGTTTCTAGCCCCTTTTGCAGGTATTTCGCCTCTCGCGCTCGCTGTTCGGCGGTTAAATTGGGGCCAGTACCGTCGCTGGATGCCCAAAGGGTCAACGAGTTCAGCAACTAGCTCAGCTTATTGATGAATGTCTTGCAATTTGCCGACCGTCCCGTTTCAGTAAGCTTCTCACAGTGAGCTTGGAGCTGTGGGATTTCGGTTTCTTCGATCGTCTTGAATCCTGCGATATTCTGCGAAGACGGCGGAGTCAGCTCTGCTCGTTGCCGATTACATGACGATTGCTTATCGTCAGTATCAACTCTGAGGATATCAGTACTTACCGGGTCTTTCCGAAGGCGGCCTTGTAGTTTTTGGTAGCCACGAGATGAAACACAAAACACCGGTAATCCTCGCGCCACCTCTTCGTAGTCTCGGGCCTCAACACCAGGATTGAAGTTCTCTTCGTCTTCTTCCGCCGCCAGTTCTTGATCAAGTTCCTTGATGCCAGCAGCAAAGTCTTGTTGAATGGCGCCCTATTGAAAGGCGTTCAGTCAGCATTGCTCTTATCGGGAGACTATCACCCAGGTACGATGCTTTCGGCGAACATTTTAAGAAGCAAATGATCCCGCGACCTCTTTTGCGACTCGGATCCAGTAACAATCAGGTGGGTGAGTGCGGAAAAACTTACCTTGGAATACTGATTTCGTCCAGAGATACAGAGCGCCGACATCTTACTCTCAATGGCCTCCTCCGCCTTTTTCGCTTCGTCAATCTCTTTCCTTAACGCAGTGATCTTTTCTGTGATTTCCAACTTCTCCGTCCTTGCGGTCTTCCTTTGAGCCCGGAGCTCTTGGAGTTTTGCCGTGATTTCATCTTCAGTCAGGGGCTCCCGCCCATCGGTCTCATCCTCGGATGAGGTTTTCTCTCCCTCATCATCATCCGTGTCTTTGTCCTCGAAGTCGCTGTGATCAGTGTCTTCACTTACGCTTGAGCCCGATCTGTGGATTTTCTTACGTGACTTCCCTTGGCCGCCCGAAGATTTACGCTTTGTGGCACCCTTTCGCTTCGGGCGAAACACGGTGTCACCCTCCTCAAGCTTCTCCTTCAGGGAATCCCAGACCTCTATTTGTTCATCGACATCATTCATGACCTCACCGTAGACTGCTTTGGAGTCTTTCATTTCCTCCAGACGCTTCGTCATGGACTTTTGCTTCTTGACTAGGTGCTCCATCTCAGCCCACTCCGGCCCCATTTCGCCGTCCAAGCCCAGAGAATCTTGCGCTTCTTCTAGGCTAATGTCATCAGTCTTGCTGCAGATGAATTAAAGCCACCGTCCATTTTCAGCTGTCTCTTAAAAGACTGGCCAAGCAGGGATTTCGCGGCTTTGTCGTCAACCGCACGATTGATTGGGGCAACGATCCACAGACCCGTGCACTGTTTCATGTAGCCTTCTGCCACAGCAGCACGAGCTAAATTAGCATCGTGGACTCCAGGAAGATCGACGATCACTGCACCGGTTGCGAGCGCAGGACTCTTGACGTTAATTCGAACCACGCGAATCAAAGGCCAAAACTCCATTTCTTTGCGCTCTTTCCTTTTATCCTTATCCTTGTTACCGGTAGATTTCTCTTTACTGTCGACAAAGTGTTGCAGCTTCTTATAGAAGAGAAGAGAATCAGTCTCTTTGATATACCTACTACCTCCAAGAATACCAGATACTTCTTGTAGCATGGTCGCGATGTTGCTGTTGGCTATATCTTCTTTGGTCTTGCGAGGGTATACTGCCTTGATCTTAGCATATGCGATACCAGCGTCGGTGTCTTCGTTGGCACAATCTCTTGACACTTGACCATTTCCGTCTAGAAGATCCTGGAACAGGGTCTTCAACTCCTTTTCCCACTCAGCGGATGAGATGAATTCAATCTGTGCACGGTATGGCTCCTCTCCATAATTGTATGATATCTCTGTTACGACAGCGGTACAGGCCCTCATGCAGTTGGTAGGTACTAGGCGCTCTTCGTCAAGCATTGCATTGATCACGGATGATTTGCCAGCGCCAGTATTGCCAACTACACCGATGACTGTTCTGGTCTTGACGGCCTGCTTCTGAAGGTTGTCGATCTGCTCAGTCCATTGTTTGGCATCAGGATTGTTCTCTACCTTCGCTAGCAGAGGGGCCTTCAATTGATCTAATAGCTTCACGCCTTGCTCAACGCTAGCTTCTAGCCTCTGCGGACTTGCATCATTGAGGAGCGTCTGTAACTGGAAGGTTTTCGGGTTCTTCTCCTCAAGCTCAGCCGACAGCATAGGTGATGTTGGTCCCATGGAGTTGTTCCTGGACTCCGATTTGATGGTGGGAGCAGTCGAGTTCGTCGCGCCGTTCATCAGAGATCCATGCCTTAATGCAGACTCTGTTCCCTGAGAATTGATGTTTGTCGTAGCGTGCCTTTCGTACTCTGTGTAATCATCGGAGTCAGTAAGGCTACTTGGATTAGGGTTTTGAGAAGGATGACATGTCAAAACGCTGCATGCAACTCTTTAATCACAAGGCTACGGCCGTGAGTGCGACTCCAACTGATTGTTTACAATGGGAAATATGAATATGAAGAGTACTAACGTGCTCGACAGGCAGGGCTCAGTGCCGTCCAACTGTTACGAATAGCATCCTGGATTTGGGCTTCGCTACATCCAGCGTATGAAGTTCTCATACTGTTAATCACAGAGTCCTGAAACCGAGTGAACCCTGACAGCTGACCCATGATGGTGGAACGTGGCACAGCTGGAGCTCCGTTCGGTTCAGCTTGCGGTGATGAGAGCTTATTTGGTGAAGGGCGAGGTGCACCGACAGCCCTCATTACTACTGGAGATCCGCATATTGAAGGTTTGAGATCTTGGGTACCGTCTGTTCCGCATGCCAGCTTTTGGGGTGTAGGAGAGAATGTCTGCTTGGTCTTCGGCTGTAAAGGTTGTCTTGTAGAGGAGAGACGGTGGGAATCTGAGGCCCTGACAGCTTCAAAAACTATCACTTTGTCGTTGTAGGTATCCAATTCCGACATGGTAGCTTGGAGGTTCGCCACCACCTTTGACTCGTGTTTCAAGACCCATCTGTCAGCTGGAGAGAATTTCTTCTCGTATTGATCCCGAATAATCTGTGCTGTGATTTTGCCGTGGGCCTTTAACCACCTAGAACAAGGGAATGTCAGCATCAGTGCTTAGGGTAACGCTCACGTCATGACACAACGTTCGACTATTAGAGTCCTAGCAACACATTTTGCAAAAAGTAAGGCGAGATTGAGAGGGAATAAGACTACGGAAACCGCTAACAAGAAGTCCTCATTGCTAAGTTCTCCATCAGGCACATTGTCCAGGTATAGTACGCCAACCCAAAAGGTAGATGGCTTCGACGGCTCATCTGGTTTCGCTCTGACTGCACGGTCATGAAAGGAACTAGAAGGTTGCAATTAGCATAACCTGCGGATGAATGGTGGAACTCTAAGGCGCTTACCGTGAGTCCGACATGCTGGCGGGGAGAGCTATGATCGAAGAAGTTCTATGTGAGACAAAGTTTTGATTGGAAAGGCGCGACTGAGGTGACGCGCTTGTAAACAGTGTTGGACACTAAGCCAAGTCTGTACTCGCGTAATTTTCTCATGCCAAGGCTTGCTGTAGGTAAAGTAGGCCTGGGCACTCATCTCAACAGTAAATCAGTAGACATCTTCTTAGAATACTGGCACGTACTCTAATCGCAGATAGCAATCCTTCTGCACAAGAATGTCTACCAAAATGGTTCTGCCAGTAACATTGACGTTGTCGTCATAGTTGGTAGTGCATAGATGGAGTGTTTCTCGTTCGTTGTGTTTCGCAGACTTGACTCGATTCTTTGTATCTCAACATGCGGCCTTACGATCATTGTCCAGAGTATGTCACCTGCCATGAAGTCAACATCTTCTTCCACAGGAATACTCTCAATGGCTGGCACACAAGATAGTCGATTGATACTGATCGCTGCACGACTGAGATGATTTTCATGTTCGCAGATCGTGACTCCAACCCACGCATATGCCTAGGTTATCTGGGTTTCATAGGTGCCACTTCTTAGCCTCTTTACTTTGCATAAATGCTGAATGTATCGGCAACGTTCGAGATATAAGAGAAGGACCATGAAGAACCTGTCAGGACATACAGCTCTGTAGCAAACCCTGGCGTACTACTGAGAGAACCATACATACTGTCTTTTACCAAAGCAGAGTGATGGATATCACAAAGCTATGCTATCATTCCGGCAAAGCCCTCATAACGCCTTCAAAGGCCACTAAAGCGACCGCGTTGGCGAGGAACGCTCTCAGGAAGCAGGGTACAAAGCCTCTCCAGAAGCCCCTTGGACCGTCCCTTCTCCAGATCTCCTTTGCTGCGTCCTTCCATCTCGAGAAACGCCGCTCCCCATCGTTCAATGGTCCACCAAGTGGATCAGTCATGATCCGCTGCTTGACAACATCGGAAGGGTAGGACGTCAGCCAAAACACTTGAGCCGAAAGACCACCCGCCCAAAAGTTGATTGCGGGAGTTGAGAGCTTTGTGTAGTTTGAAAAATAACGGGTGAAGATGTCATAGGAGCCCCACCAGAAGAAAAAGAAGGACCGGAATAGAAGGGTCGCTGATAAACCATGATATAAACCGTAGATCCCATGTGCTCGAAGGATTTTCTTGGAACAATCTGCCAGGTTTCACAGTCAGCGTATTTCTTGTGCGAACAATATTAGAGTATTGCAATAAGTCTGAATAGTCAACACTTCTGAAACACAATTCGTATCTCATCGCAGTCTTTGAATAGATAAAGAACGACTCCCAAAGATCGCTTACCAATGGGACCGCTGTACAGCCTCTGCTTCTTATTGGCGGCGTACTGAACCTGTAGGCGAGCTTTTATGTGTTCCACAGGTGCCGCGATGAAGCTGACCGTGGCACCAGCCATTATGCCAGCAAGCGCATGACCAATCGTAGGTAGCCTGTTCTCTGCGGCTTCCTTAATAGTAACGGTCTTGTGATTTGAGGCTCGACTGAGGGTAAGGATAGATGGGGTTGAGAATATATTGTCACGCAGAATTCGACGGTAGAAAGTGAGAGAGCCGAGCATTCTGAACGCCGAGTAAGTCAAGATCGGCAAAGGATTGGGCGTGTTAGAGCATACATTGAATCCATGAACATCCATCCTACTAAAGGAGGAGTAGCCCCCTTGTATAGCCCACGCAACCCCTCGTTCCGTACCGTTTGTAAAAGACAATCTAGGGGTCCCTTAAACTGCGTCTTTTCGCTCGTTTGTAGCCGAACCTTTATGGTATCGAACGGGTGGCCGACTATCCTCGCAGTTAGTACGACTCTTCCGTTATCTGAGTGGGCTTTGATCCTACCACTCAATTTGGAGATGCCCGAGAAGATACCAGCCACGAAACCCTTGTAGTTCTTGTGCCTAGCACTCCCGGCAGACTGCCCTTGCCCCAGCGTCTCATTGCCTCCTTCCTGATCCTTGCTATTGGGATTGACAAGAGCACTATGAACAACCCCTGACATGAGAGAGTGGGGACAAGTAGACACTTTCGATATCTAAGGAGACCACACACGGTAAAACCCCTTTATCTTGTTAAGGCCCATCGTGTAATCATGAAAGGGTTCGATAAATAGACTAGTCCTAGATCTACAGATCATGAGGGAATCGCGGAAACAGGTGGAGATTAGATTGGCTTAAGACCGATGGGATCGCAAGATGTCAGGAACTCGGCTTCGATTAGACAATCTATCAGCTATACTGGTCCTTTCAAACTCAATAATGGCAGACTCCACAAACCCCGATCCTACTCGAGTTGTAAAATCCGACAAAGGTGACTTTTCTTGTCAATGACATGTGCTAACAGCTGCTAACCTCCAGCAGTATGGACGACCCTCATAACAAATACAGCCTACCTCTCCGGGCTCCTAACCCTCGACTATTCCCTTAAAAGACACGGTACCATATATCCCCTCGTAGCCCTCTACACCGATACTTTTCCTGAAGAGGGTCACCGCGCCCTCGACATTCGCAGGATCCCCAAGAAGAAAATCAAATATCTACTACCATCCATGCACAAAGATTTTACCAATGATCCAAGATTTTATGACTGCTGGAGCAAGCTGACGCCTTTTTCACTGGAGGAGTATGACAGAGTCGTGCAGCTGGACAGCGATATGTTGGTGGTGAAAAACATGGATGAGCTTATGGACATTCAATTGGATCCAGCGGATAGTGATGGCGATGGTAAAAGGGTGTTCGCAGCGAGTCATGCGTGTGTTTGCAATCCGCTTAAGAAGCCTCACTATCCTAAAAACTGGTGAATGGGGCCCTTGACGAAGCTGCAGTCTTCGCATTACACGTGATGTTTGTAAAGAATCTGACTCATATCAGGATACCGGAGAATTGCGCTTTCACTAGTCAGCACGGGGATCCGGATAGGGCACAAAAGCTCGGTGCACCAGCGTCGGCAGGGTTGGGTATGCCGAATGGCGGACTCCAGGTCGTGAACCCCTCAAAGACCCTGTACAATCTGATCTTGGACCGCCTGAGTTCAGGAACCATCGAGAGCTACGAATTTGCAGATCAGTCGCTGCTTGGAGACTTATTTAGTGGGAGATGGGTTGCTCTGCCGTACACTTACAATGCACTGAAGACGTTGCCAAACGTACATTCACCCATCTGGCGCGATGACGAGGTCAAAAACATCCATTACATCCTTAGTCCGAAGCCATGGGATGAGAAGCCTGGAGAGGAGAGTCAGGAGACGCACAAGTGGTGGGTCAAGGCGAATTCTGATAGGAAGGCGCAGGAGAAGAATGCAGGAATAGATGACGGATTTTAGCGCGAGAGCTTTAGAAATGTCTGATATCACGGATTCAGGCCGAGGAGATGATATGGTCTTCGAGCCTGTGAACGATAGCCCTGGGGTGGGCCTTCGCCGGTCAAGTGCTTACTTTAAAGGAAGGAGGAGGTAAAATGATGGCACCATCTATTGTTCAGATGTAATATGTCCATGATTCTGCTTGGTAACGTGGCTCTGAGACGGCCTTTCATAGAAAATTGAAACGAGCTTATTACCTACCGAGTCATTGGCTGGCATAGTCCGTACATCGATCCACATCTTGCAATCAGCTAGTACTAAGGTGCCTTTTGCTCCTGTGTTTTCTCGGGTGCAACATCCTACACCGTCCACATGCATGTAAAAGAGCCTCTCGATGCCGGACTTCTGTCACCCACTGGCTGTCGAGATTCTCTTTCCTCCGCAGAACAGCGCTCGCTGACAGGGAACAAAAGCACAATCGAAAATGCCTTATTCAAATCCTTGCCACTGTGAATCCATTTATCCACTTTCTCCCAGACTAAGGCGGTAAATGAATAATTACATTGCCACCAAAAGCTCTACCGACAGGCCATGCTCAGGAACACTGTCGCCACAGCGGAGATGACTGGTTCGATGTCCTGATTTCCTTCATGGATAATAATGTCTTCTTCTACCATTTATTTGTAGACGCGAGAATCATGGTATAGGCTCGAAGAAGCAGCGGGTTCAGGGATGGGCTAGTAAGGTGTACCTGTGTTTTCATACCATTTACTCCCATATGAAGCATTCAGAGGTCGCGAATACAGCTCTTAGCCTACAGGGGACTGACGAGATGCCAAGGGCCATGGCAATGGCAATGGCAAATTGCATCACTTGGCCCCTTAACTCGCGGCCTCATCCACTTGAGATTGGTCGACAGAATTATACCGGTGTATAGCGGCAGAAGCCTTGGAGGTCTTCGCTTCTCTTTGAGATGGAGTACGTACTTTAGTATCTGAGGCATCGCGGATCAAGTGAGGTAGGTAGCACTCGATCAACGATTGGAGGTCAAAGGTGGTTGGCACGTAAACTAAAATAGATCGACCAGAAGGGCGGCCTTGCGTTGGCGCACTATTTTCCTAGCGCCTCTCCTGAGACATTTCATAATTTGCCGGAGACCCCCCTAATTCATCATCTCTTCCTTCAATCTTCGCCGATAAATTCATTGTTCATTCTTCATACCGCTCACTCGTTCTTGCGGTCATCAATTCATCTATCTTACTAATAAATTCACAGTCACTCTTTTGACGCGTTTCCCCAGGCTTTGCTATCTTTTACTCCCTTCAACTGCTTCGCAACAAATTTCACAGAATCCATACCTTCCCATCTTCTATCATGAAAGGAGTCAACGCTGTCGCACCGCTCGCGGTGGCCCTCGGTGCTACCGCCGTATCTGCTGGTGCTATTCCTGATGGTCTAATTCCCTCTTACTTCAAGAGAGCAACATCCCTTCCTCAAGTCACAGTCAAGGGCAATGGTGAGAGCGCGTCTGCCGTGTAGGCGAATGGAAATGCTGACATCTCTTTCCAGCGTTCTTTGCCGGTAGCAACCGATTCTATATCCGCGGTATCGACTACCAGCCTGGAGGTTCCTCTAATGCTGTGGATCCAATTGCTGATCAGAGTACCTGCACACGTGACATTGTGGAGTGAGAGCAACAGATGCATACCATGGCTTTATGTTGGCTGACCGGCCGACAACAGATTTCAAAAGCTGAAGATCAATACCGTCCGTGTCTACACTATCGACAACAGTCAGAACCACGATGCCTGTATGAATGCACTTGCGGCAGCCGGTATTTACCTTGCGTTGGACGTGAACACCCCCAAATACTCCATCAACCAGGAATCGCCTGCAAAATCTTACAACGCCGAGTATCTGCAGAGCCTCTTCGCTACAATCGATGCATTCCATGGATACAGCAATACTCTGTTGTTTTTCTCCGGAAATGAGGTCATCAACAGCGTTCCGACGACCATATCCGCACCATATGTCAAGGCTGTTACTCGTGATCTAAAGCAATACATTGGCAACCGCCAATACCGCTCAATTCCGGTCGGATACTCCGCTGCCGATATCGATGATAACCGTGTTGAAACCGCACACTACATGAATTGCGGTACCGATGACGAGCGCAGTGATTTTTTCGCTTTCAATGACTACTCATGGTGCGATCCCTCCTCCTACCAGACCTCCACCTGGGAGCAGAAGGTCAAGGCTTTCAGCAACTACTCCATCCCTATCTTCCTTTCGGAGTATGGCTGTGTCAAGACCACCCGTAAGTTTCAAGAGGTTGCTACTCTCTATGGCAGCCAAATGACCGCTGTTTATTCCGGTGGTCTCGTCTACGAGTATAGCAAGGAAGGTACTGCAGCCCCGGGAAATCTTTACGGCTTGGTCGACGTCTCTGGCAACGGTGTCAGTGAGCTCAACGACTTCACCGCCCTCCAATCTGCCTTCCAATCGACCCCCATCCCCACCGGTGACGGAGGTTACAACGCCAACGGCTCTCCCAGCACCTGCCCCACCAAATCCGACAGCTGGTTGGTCAGTGGGGATGCCTTGCCTGCTATGCCAGCACAGGCTAGTCAATACTTTAAGAGTGGGGCTGGCAAGGGCCCTGGTCTTGCCGGAGGTGGTTCCCAAGATGCTGGTGCTGGTAGCAGTGGTACTGCATCTGCTGGAAGTGGAAAGCCCACCACGACAGGTACCTCCAGTGGTGCCTCAGGATCGTCCTCGAGCAAGAGCTCCGCTACCAGCGGCATGCAAGACTTCTCGCTCGGTCCTTTGGTCTGCGGTCTGGTGGTTGCCATGTCCTCTTTAGTCGGTGCTATGTTACTGTAAGGAAGTGGAATGGGTGTTGGAAAATTTCGAGCTGTGGAGAAATGTCAAGACGGCGCAAGGCATAGATCTCTTCCTCAAACAATGACATGCTTTTCTTGTGTCGAAACACTAGCGATTTTTCTGGTCTGGATTGGTCTTCTGGGTTTAGCTATGTTCGTAATCGAAATACAAGATGGTTTTGCTGGCATCATAGTGACATGACCGATCTTTGGATCTCATGTAGAGCTATCTGTGGCATGACAATTGAATGAAACCGAATAACTACGGGGGCTGCTCCCTGAGATTTTTAACCTTCTCTGCGTGAGAAAAGCTCCAGCGAAATCATTCGTAAATAGAACCTCGCAGACACACCTGCCATGTGACAGGATTAGATCTCTGCATCTTCTAGCTTCGAAGGCAACGATCTCTCCCAAGCTTCCCTTTCTTCCCAACTCCATTTGAAACTTGACCGTTTTCCCGGAAATTTCCTCAAGAACTGCAAGTTTCTTCGGGGCCTGACCTCACTTGCCGACCACACGCAGTCATCACTGTCCATTCGACGCAATGTCATTCAGAGATCCATACTATCAGTGGTCGTAGATTTCCGCGCCGCAATGTCGCCTGACCCAATATTTTCCCTCAGTTCTAAGCTACAAAGACGTGAAGACCAGCTTCAAGTGCTCCTAAAATATTGCTTGCATTGCTTCAACAACGGCAGTAGGCTCACCATGAACGAGTTTGTGCGTCGGGAATGCGTCGTTTTTGATGATAATGAAGCTGATTTGGGAGCATTGCCACGACGGGACGAGGTTGTTGGCGACCGGTCGACAGGATTGCTTCGTAAATACGAGGAGGTCGCTGATATGGTTGCTGCGTGGGTAGCAGTCGATTTACTGGAGTGGGAATATGAAATTCTGCCTTGTTGCTCGCAGACGCCGTGAAACATTCCGAAAGCACAGATAGTTTAACTCGTTCTAATCCGGTGCTCTTTTGTACTCTAAACGGCTTCGGCAGCCCTCTCTTCCTCACTAAACCGAGCATCACCTCGAGACGGACCGGGCTTTGATTGCAAGAACTGGGGAACAAACTCCTTACGCAAGCTGGTTCCTTCAAGCGTACTACCACTCAATCGAATTATATTCTTCTTTGAGTATGATGGGCCACTCACCAATTTCGGATCGCAAATCCCGAAGATAATGGAGATTCTAGCTGAAAATAGTTCACAGTGAAGCGTTCCCAGTGATTAGCCTCAGAACCTTGCCAAAATTGGACTCGACCCTGTTGCAGAGGTCATCGGCAAACGTGGGAAGCATTTGACATGGGAACATTGCTCTCATAGTCGACCCTTTGAGGTTGGGTCGCATGCGAATCTGTTCGGTCTCAGACCTTGTCTGTTAAACATTGCCCACCTTCAATGGCTGAGAGCTCATATCTATGAAGCGGTTTCTAGAGAGATAGGAAACCTATACTCAAGCAAATGTTTTTTGGTAGAGGCTGAAAGCAGAGGAAATACAACATACATATCACCAGGGAAGTTGCGAGAAAGCGGCCCTGATTCGTAGTCCTCGGTTCAATAGTCATGACTCGTTATGCTATTCCGTGTGTTTCTCCTTCGTTTATATGGCCACATTCGGGTTGGCGCCTTTCGCTGGCGAGACAGATTATCGAGCGGGCCGCGGTCACTAGCTCCAGGAGACCGAAAAGAACCTGACTTCAATAGTACTGCGACCTCGATCTAAGTCATCCAGCCACGACAGCTACAACAATCACCGTCTCGTACGCACGTCGTGGGCCTGTGGCTCAAGCATTGACTCAAGCTTTCCCGCACCAGCATGTCCTGAACAAGTGGATGGTATCTGTCGAGATAAGCTCCACTTCGCGCGCAGCGACACGAAGGAGTCGGGGAAGCCACCATCATTCCGAGAACGTTGGCGCTCTACACTCGCGTTCAACATGGCTCTGGCAAGGTCGATACGGCGGACTAATCCCATTACACTCGTACTGGCCGCCTTACTCTCCGTTGGCTTCCTTTTCTTCATCCTCTCCCCATCCTCGAACGCAGCCGCAGTCTCTACGGCAAAGCGGAAAAATGCGGCCGCTCATCCACTCTCTCCTCCCACGGCTCCCTTTGTGAAGCCCGATGCCTCACTCAGCGAAGCGAAACCGCCACCAGTCGTCCACTACCATCTCAACAATTTGACAACAACAGCCGACCCAATTGGCAATCAAGAGACCGTTCTCATCCTCACACCTCTCGCTCGATTCTACCAAGGTTACTGGAACAACCTTCTCGCCCTGTCCTACCCACACCATTTGATCGCTCTCGGATTTATCATACCAAAGACCAAAGAAGGCAATGCGGCAACCGCGGCTTTACAAGTCGCTATAGCGGCTGCTCAGACTGGCCCCGAAGCGAAAAGGTTCGCCAGCATTATCATCATGCGACAAGATTTCGATCCACCACTGTCATCTCAAGACGAGGCGGAGCGGCATAAGAAGGAAAATCAGAAAGCTCGTCGAGCTGCAATGTCACGAGCTCGAAATTCGCTTCTCTTCACAACTATCGGTCCCTCTACATCATGGGTTCTCTGGTTGGATGCTGACATCGTGGAGACACCTCCCACTCTCATACAAGATTTGGCCTCTCACGACAAACCAGTTCTTGTCCCCAATTGCTTCCAGCGTTATACCAACGATGAGGGGAAGCCAGACACTCGACCCTACGACTACAATTCATGGCAGGATAGCCAGGCTGCTGCAGACATGGCGGCGGGTATGGCACCAGACGATATTATTCTTGAAGGATATGCGGACATCGCGACGTATCGGACACTGATGGCCATGACGGCAGACAAGTCTGAGAACAGAGAACAAAGAGCAATCGTACCTCTGGATGGCGTAGGGGGCACAGCGCTACTCGTGAAGGCGGAAGTACATCGCGATGGAGCTATGTTCCCACCTTTCCCCTTCTATCATCTGATGGAGACAGAAGGATTCGCCAAGATGGCAAGAAGGCTAGGCTGGGGCTGTTGGGGTTTGCCAAATTATTTCGTGAGCGCTCCAAGTCTAGCGCAACATCACATGGCAATAGCTGACATCTGTGTATAGGTATACCATTACAATGAGTAATCTGGAATTGCGGTGAACACTTATTCCATGTATTCGGGTACCATATTACGCCTTCCATTTCTAGACTCCCCAAGTAGCGGCAGGATTCTATATGCGAAGCCATTACGCGGCGTTCGGTGGTAAGGAAAAGCCAAATGTAGAATTTGGTTTGTGAGCAGTTTACAAGCGAAGGCATATACTAGACGTGTAAGAACACTTCTCTTTCAGATCTTTGGTGCTCAGGCAAGATTTGAACTTATTTTGGTTCATTTGGTCTACTCTGGGTGCAGAATATGATCAATTATGTTATCAGCATCGCTTTGTGCTGTCTTGTCTCCAGCAGTTGATGGACCTCCTTACGCATATTGTCCACGTTGGTAGTCTGTCCCAATCGAGAACATCTTGATTGTTCTGATACGATCTGAAACCAATGAGACCTTGAAAATTTCGTTGTTTTCAAACCTAGCACGTGAGGCAAACGGAGCTTTCCTTTGAGAATGAAAATTCGTCTCATTACTTGTACCCTCACGCGATCCGCAGTTGCCATATCTTCCACCTTGAGGTATATTAATTTATTACCAGGACGCTCTTGCTGCAATAGTAACAAAATTGTGTATAAGCATGACGGATCGACTGGTACCTGACCATCTCTGACGAATGTAGATGCTACTACCCTTTCTGGCTTTCAGGACTGTTTTCTTTTTATCTCCGAAAACCCCAGTTTTCATTCTATTGGATATAGACACATTCTTTCGTTAATGATGCATCCCACCGTGGTGCTACTCACTCTTCCCTCCACTACCGCCACAGCAATCTCAATCCTCTTCACTGCTTCCCTCACTCACACCGT